>Ga0123342_1005253_pt1 | contig 18986 bp, 11 predicted proteins | sample Turbeawhitnodule_FD_89960 | JGI IMG/M metagenome (GOLD analysis project Ga0123342, IMG submission 89960) | Root nodule microbial communities of legume samples collected from Mexico - Turtle bean Mexico white nodule | ecosystem: Host-associated > Plants > Roots > Nodule | place: Mexico: Nepantla...
AGCAAATATCTAGACCACTGGCATCCGAAATTGTGGCCTGAATGTCTCCATTCACAGGGCTCAAAACTTCAATCTGTAGAATGAATATGAAGCGTTAAGTACTAAATGTTTAATAGCTAACCTAGAAAATAAAACCTTTTCCAGAACAAACAACAGAACTATAGACCTTGAAACAACTTACCTCATTGTTTTTCCTTGCTACAGCTAATAACTGCAATACCAGAAATGACAGGGAAAAAATGAGAATTGTATTTTTCGGTTTCATTTCTTATGGTTAAACTAAAAGGAAATCTCCTAATAAACAGATAGAAGACCAATAATGTTATATGGTAGTCCGATAGTGAATGCAGGTAGTGGGGTAACATGAAATTCATGTGTTGCATGTTAAATAAGTTCATGAAACACTTGTTACAAAACAATTAGTTTTCATAGGAATTAGTATTTCAGGATTTAGAAAGTGACACCCATTTACATTTTTCCTAAGAAATAATCCTCAATTAGATAGAGAGAATGATGTTCTGCATAACACAGTTATTACATAACGCATTCAAGCAATATCAATCAGGTGATTTCCTCCTATCTCCCTCTCCTTCTATTTCACCCTATCTCCCATTAATTCAACAGTTAAGGAGTGAATGAATCTTAGTGTACATTTCTCGTTTTTCATCTGAAATGAACTAAAAACAGAGAAAAACTAACTACAATTACTGTTTTGCCTAAAATGATTAATGATGTTTTACTTCTACATCTACACTCTATTTATAAAATTTCAAAGCTTTACAATTGGGTGAGCCTTAGTTTCAACTAAAATTGGGCCCACAACTAATCTAAGAGTCCTACATGAACAGTCTCATCTTCTTCTTGAATTTTAGTTGAGTGTCAGTGCTTCATTGGCCTTTTATCTTTGACCATGTAATGCTTGTTTTTGAAGATTTTAACTCTTTAAACTCATATTTTTCCAATCTTTCTTGGTATAAGTGTCTTCATTGAAGCTCCTCATGTCAAAGATGAAATTTTAAATGTCTCAAAAAGACCATAAGCAACTGTTAGACGATCTATGCAAAATTTAAGTTAAAAGTAAGGCAATTTGGCCAAGTGGCTGAAAATAAAAAATGGCCTAAATCATCTCAAGAGTACATAGAAATCAGGCAGTCTCAAAAGAGAATCATGCAAGTTCTGAAAAATTTGTAAACAACACAGGAAGAAAACAAGTTCTATGAAATCTGAGGTGAGTTTTTGTCATCTATAAAGCATCAAGAATATCATAACAAAGATATAATTTCTCTCAGTACTGGAAATCAAAACCTACAATGGAGTAATACAAACCTGATTGCCAGCAAAATCACAGAAGCAAATGTCATTAGCTGAACCGCTCAGTATGGAGAGCAACTGCAAACACTGAATGACATTACAACATCTGGTTACATAAAATCCAGCATCTTTTCTCATTTTTCAATCAAGCTCAAGTATCTTCTTGATAATTCCATAGACAAATCTTTTTCACCTTTCTTCTCAAGATGTATCCTAATTTTTTTGTATGCTGAAAAATTAGGTTTAAGACCCTTGTCCATCATCTCAGAAAGAACCTTACTGGCAAGCAGCACATTCCCATTCTTCAAATGAAGGGTAGCAAGCAAGCTGTAGTTTGCATTGCTAGAATAGCTAAGCTTATCGGCAGAACCAATCACATACTCATGTGCTTCCTCGTACTTTCCTGATTCAAAGTATGACTTTATTACCGCAGCATGAGTTAAAATACTTGGTTCTATACCCTTCAAAGTCATTTTATCAAGAAGCTTCAAAACTAAATCAAACTGATGCCGCTTACAAAAAGTGTTAATAAGAATATCAAAGCTATGCACATCAGTTAAACCATAGTTTTTCTCCATAGCTTCAAGCACTTGCCAAGCTTCATCGATTTTACCACTCTTACATAGACAACTGAGGAGCAAATTATAAGTACTGGCATTCACATCAATACCACTTCTCTCCATCTCCTTAACCAAATCTCCTACTCTTTTACAATCACCTCTCTTACACATTATCTTCATTAAGACATGATAGTTCTTCACCTTCCTCCCAGCTGCTCTTATCACAAACTCAGCTATCTCAAACGATCCCGAAAGACCAAACATTTCTATCAACAACTGAACTCCACAACTTTGATAAACCCCGCCAACCTCATTGAACACAGCCATAATCTTTTTCACACATTCAATACTAGAAGCCTTGTCCAAACCTAAATCCAGCAAAAACCCAAAAGCCTTCACACCCAAAAACACTCCTTTAAGGCTAAATCCCCTCAAAACGGGAACCATTGCCTCATAATTCCCCAACAACCCACAGTTATTAACAAATAAGCTACCTAAATCAGAATCACAACAAATATCAGGATCAGAGCCTTTAAGCCAATCAAAGAACTGCAATGCTGACACTCTTTCACTTGCTAATATCTGAAAAATGTCAACAACTGATGCATCAGACAAAGACACGTTCATACTATTCAACTTGCATCCCAAGTCATCCCCATCCTCACGAATCAGTGCAATGATTTGAGCAACTTGCTCTGAAGTAGCGAGAGGCCTGCCCCAGTAAGGAGTATAAGTACGCGTACAAAAATACAGGCGAGTGTTAAAGTGCAAATTGGGATTGAAGCGCGAGTGCCCATTATGAATATTAGAGCGAAAAGTTGAAGAAGGCGCAAAAGGGTGTTTGGGGGAGCAAAGAGCGGAACACCCAAATGAGAAAAGCAAATAACTTGACAAGCGGGGAGGAGAAGGAAGGGGTGTGGCTGAACTTGAAGGTGGGGTGTCGGAGAAGAAGAGAGAGTGACACGAGTGAGGAATTGAGACCAACCTGAGGTCGTTGCGGATGTTTCGAATTGCCATTTGAAAGAGTTTGTTGAAATTAAGCTTTTGGTACAATTTACCAGAAGTCTGTGTTTCTTTTGCGTAAACTCGGCAGAATCGGAGTGAACAAGCTCAAACTCGCGAGTCTGCTCCGAGTTGGCGAGTTCAACTGGGTTTTCGTTTTAACCCAAAACGGTGTCCTTCTGAGGAAAATTAAATGAAATAAACTGATCTTTGTGTCTTCTGTGGAGTGCGCGGAGGTGGTGCGTCTTCTCTGAACGAGTGCGGCGGTGGTGGCGTTTCGTACGTTCGTGCGGCGATTGCGGTGGTCGCGGGTTGCAGGTTGACGGTGGTGTCGGAGATGCCGTCATCATATAAGGTTAGAGATGGGTGACGTGGAATTAGGGTTCCATTGTTACGTGGTTTAATTAAGAAACATTATAAAATAAATATTATGGCTTTTGGTTCCTCCACCACTGATACGAAATGAAAAAATGTTCCTTAATTAAATAATTGTTTTGAAAAGGGTATTTTAGAAAAACTTTCTCTTCTAAATTTCTTATTTTCAAAGTTCATATTATGTTATGGATTTCGTATATTCTAAAGTCTCTTTAAATTTGAAAATAACAGGTCTTCAGAAGTTTTTAAATGACAAAAACAGTACTTGGCTTGAATGGCTTAACTCATGCTAATTGCTCTTTTGTGTTTCCTAGTGTATGGATTGTTGCTCTTGTGTTGAGGTAAATAATATTTATTTTCTATCTTTGATTAATTACTCAAATGGTAAATTATTGTATATGTACAACTGTTACATATAAATAAATAATTTATTTATTTATTTATTAAATGTGTAAACTATATTTAAGTTTGTTTGTGAACCCAAAATGGTAATTTCCAAACCCAAAAGTCCTTCTTTCTATGATTGCCAACACACCAAACCCAACCTTATCTTGAAGCCATCATCTCCAACTCCTTCATTTGGTTGTTTTAGAACAAACAAGGTAATTTGAGAACACAATAGTATATATGCAATATGAACCACACCACACTTCAAATGAAAAGTGTGCCCATTTCTTCATGGGCAATGGTGCCATCACCTATGTTGCCTACACCATTACCATCTTCTCTTGGTAACTCTTCCACTCACAATTCAAGCTTGTGTTATGCCTTTAAAGATTTGGATTTGAGCAAAAGAGGTATAAGACTTTTGTGTTCAGCAAGGAGGCAAATTAGATACCAAGATGAGGAAGAAGATAGAGATGAAGAGTATGGTCACAATGAGGAGATTACTAAGTTGGAGATTTATAGTCAGTCAGCAAAAGGAGAAGCACTCCTTGTGCATGCACTTTTGGACCAAGAGGAAGTAGAATTGCTTATCTTCAAGGTAATTTTTTCTCAAAATACATAAAAATATTTTTAAAAAAGTAAACATAACCTATCCATTATGCCAAATAATTAATAATAATTGATTTTACATAGTCTTAGTTGGACCCCAATATGCTAATAATGTGTATTTCCTAAGAGAAATTTGGTTGCAACACATTTCAGGGGTTCTCTTCATGCTTGAGCTACAGTACCTCCCCTGACCCAACAAGAAGCATTCTTCCAGCCAGGGCAGTGATAGTGTCCATAGATAGAGTGAAAGGACCTTTAGATCCTGCTAACATAGAGTATCTGCAAAAGGGTGTAACATGGGAAGAGTTCAAGACAAAACTTCTCTCTAATTAAGTTTTCTTCTCTTAATTAAAAAAGGAGCATGTTATTTGTTCTAATTTTTCTTCAAACCAGATGAAACAACAGTTTTTTTTTTCATTTTTAATCATAAAAATGTCATTCTTTTGTTTTCTTCTGCTTGGAATAATTTTTTTTCTTTATTTTCTATCTAGCTATTTAAATTATGTTTTCCTCGTGCATTCAAAATAAATTTTTTATATTTTAAAAAATACTTTTTTGCAAGCATTAAGAAACTTTTGAATCAGTATATTTCAGAATGAATAAAATTCATAATTCATGTGCTTTTTAATTATTCTAAGATCATTCTAAAAAATCTAACAATAAAAACTTTCATAATTAAAAGAAACATATATGCAGAGAATACAATGAGTAACGTATAGTAAGAGGAAAGTGTGCCTTATACACTAGGGAGGGGCAAAAGAATTACGTGCTAGTGTGCAATTACTACTTATTGCAGCTACTATGCTTTTAGCTTTCCATATTATCGATAACAAAATTAGTAACAAATAGTGAAATAATTTATCTTGAAATTGAACCTATAACATTGGTTGTAATGAATGAGATGGATTATTTCCAAGCCACAGAATCAATATCATCCATAGCTTGCTTGTACAATTCAAGCCTTTTAGCTAGTTGTGATCTCTTTTCCATAAGTGCAGGGTCTTCATCCAACAAGGCCCCCAATTGATCCTTCTGCATACACACCACAAATTTTCTTTAACCTTCCAAAAGGAGCATTTCACTACAAAGCATTTGGGAGACCAGTAAAGTAAAGCATAACAGAAAACAGTAACATTTTGCAGATGTTAAATAATACATGAGATGGATTGGATGAGGTCGCAGAGGACATGTTTGACGTGGTGGAAGAGGCTGTTCTGGTTGAGGTTCAATCCACTGTCATGTTTGCTTTAAATATGCTTTGTTATGCTATCACAAATTTAATTCTCAATATCAACCTTCTTTTATTCCTCATTCATTTGTTCCATCTTGGTCCATCTATACCAAATCCTAGGTATTTTTCAACATTACAATGGCCTCTACAGTCTGTCCTTATCAAAATACTCAACCAATCACCACAAGCTATGATAACAAACCTATTTCTGGTTTGGCTGTAGATATGTTCCGCATATATTTATTATTTTGGGATGTTACAGATATAAGAAAATTTTCTGTAAATCAGACTACAATATTTATAATTTGCTCTATATATTTTAGTGATAGATAGGCTTGAAAGGCCAAGTGGTGTTGTTTAGGTTAATTTAAGCGCCAGTCATGGCTTATTGGGATTGGGTCATCACAATAACACAAGATAACAGCTGAAGACACTTCACTTAATACTCTTAGATGTTAGTCCTTGAAGTACCTCGTCAAGATGTTTTTCCATTGCAGCTTAATGGAGGAAGAACTCATAAAAGTACGAGAAATTCATCATCATAATTTTCATTTTAACAAAACAGGATTTGATGGAGTAAGAAAAAATTAACACTATAGCACAAGAAAAAAGCTTTAGTCAAGGATGACAGAAGTAGGTGAGGTTGAACAACATTACAAAAGAGGAAATTCAAAGTTGTAAATTACATGAAAGTCAAATGTCATTATTCTAATGATTGATGATTGATCATCACAAACAAGATCAATAAAACAAAAAGTTGAAATTAATTTTATCAACTTTTAGACCATTGCCTTCGGAGTTGTCCCTATAAAAAACTGTGTAGAGTTCATCAAACATTTTTGTCATATTAGATTTGCGGTATCCAGCATTTGCAAAGCATTCTCCATTGGCATGCACAAACTTAAACCAATTTTTATGTTCGTTAAGATTCTGACACTGTTTAACATTTTTTTCACAGACATGACATGACTAACAGGTCTAATTAGTGATCTTGCAGAGGCCCAAAAATCAGAATAATTTACCATCATGTAAACCATGTGAAAAACAACTTAATGTAAAGAGGTAGAAATTGATCTATTTGCGAAAAAATGACAAAAAGATATGAACTTATACCTCCCTTTTCCCGACTTGAACATAAAATTGGTTTAGCAATGATCTCTTTGCCTCTCTAACTTGACAATGAACCACGGCTTTCGGTAGAGAATGTTTTAGTCCATCACAAACCATGTTGATATAACCATTAACATTTGACCCTGAAATAAGTGTCACAGAATCCTTTAACAACCATAAATCTGTTTCTTATAATTTTTTAGGGAAAAGATCAATGATGAAGATGAAATTCAGATATCTATAGATATTGTTGAAATAAAATCGAAAATAAATAATAACTAATACGACCTTTGTTGTTATTTAGTAAATTTACAGGGAAATACTTGTACTAATAGATGTATACTAACTCTTGACCTAATTGTTGAAATAAATTTATCTTGATTAAACCCCATTTTATTTCCAGGAAACTGCAAGCATTGGTTATTGCATTTATACAAAATCCCGCTTTGCAAAATGTCATTCACTTGGTCCCTTTTGGTGCTAAAATGAGAATTTCATAAAGTTAAGGATTAAAGTAACCAGCACTTACAATATCCGGACTTGAATGAAGATTTATTCAATAGGTGTTTGTACTTACTGTTTGTAACACATTTCTACTCAGACTATATCTCCCAAACATTAATTCAATATCATCTAAATTCAAAAATCAAAGCCAGATCTAACACAATACTTAATGATTATCCAAACACCCTATTCCTAATTTTGTAGAACCAAGAATTAACATAAATGATACACAAGAATTAACAAGAAAAAGTGTGAAGTTCTAAAGTCTTAAGAAGTGGACTTCTAAGCAGTGAGAATGCATGCAAAGAATTATTTACCAATTTTACTGAGGTGACTATCTGTACTGTCCAAATTGGGATTAGGAGTACTCCGATTTGGGTTCTTTGGATCTGATTTTTTTTCTGGTTCGGGATGCATCTTCCGGAAAAATTCCACTGTTAGATAGCCAGACTCCATATCCACCAAGCGAATCACAGTCCTCCTACTTTCTTCTCGGAATCGATCCAAAGCCTCGTTTGCAGCAGCAGATATATCAGCTTGGAGGGTGGGAAACCTCTTCAATTCCTATATCAGCTATGACAGAATTACTATCAAGTGCAAAGATATGAGTTTTCAAGGGCATAGCCTAAGTTGTTGCTGGTGGCAGGGGTGGAGAAGAAGGATTTTTTTCTTAAGCCATGGATCACTAAGCTCTTGAAACCATATTCGAGTTCTTGAGAGAGAGTGGGAGACAAGAGAAGAGAAAAAAGAAGCTAACTTGTATTATTGAAAATTTGCTTACAAAATAATAGGTGTAAAGAGAAACATAGATGTAAAGAGCAGCTGATAAAGCAACTACAACAAATACTAACACTAACACTGAGCAAGCAACCCTTCACCCCAAAACTATAAGCAATCCCAAAGTCTAAACATACACTTAATACTAAAGATAAAATTGAAGATAAACAATCTCAATATTCTACAAGATTTTATTATGAAAAACTATTTCTTACATCTTTTTCTCCTCCAACATCCTGTTCCTTAACTCCAATTCCTCATTTCCTTGTTCCAACTCTTAATATTTGACAGTTAAACTAGAGCAGGAGGGAACACCAATATCTCCCCTACCACAAATAAATTAACTGTTGCCTAATATCAAGTTCATCGCACTAGGATGCATTATTTGAAAATTGGAGTCTTCTGAACGAGATATATCAACTTAAAAAAGAACTATTCCTACCTCAGTTTCTGCAATTGACTTCCGTACAAGCTCCTTCAGAATTAGGTGGACCTGAAAGTAGGTATCAGGAATCAATTTGTAAGCAGAACAAACAGTGGTAAAAGATATTGAAGAAACACTTACGAGGCAATCTTTTACAGAATGAAACAACAAGAAGTAATGCAGGTAGTTAGTGAAACATAAAAGAGGTAACCCATTCTTCTGGACCAACTTTTTTTTCCTATTTGAATGCTAACAAACAGGAATAAGAAGTACAAAGAAAAAATATAGGTTAAACAATCAAAATGTGATGGACTTGAGGAAGGGTGCACATTTTCAAATCTATGGTTTTTGGAATTAAAGATAAAAGATTCTAGCTTCGAAATCGATGGATCATCTCAAAGAGGTTTAAAAAATAAAAAAGAAAATGTCTGTTGGGTTTTTACAGTGTACAATCGGGGGGTTTAAAGTAGCTATCACCCAGGTTTTGGTTGATAAGGTGGGACATATGAAAACTAAAGAAAGTTAATTAGGAATTCAGATCATAACGGATATCATATGCTGTTAAATGTTCCAATTATGCCATAGTTCACCTGTGACATTGCAAGACTTTAAACAATTCCTTTAAAAGCAGCATGTCCTTCACAGTACATGAACAAGTGTATTAAAACTTATAAATATCTGCCAAGTCATCACATTTAAACAGATCAAGGAATAAAGTCAAGAGGGTTACAGCATCCACAGAGGCTTCAGCTGGGCCTTTGAAATAGCCAATAGATCCCTCAATAAGTCTTCTGTAGCCTTGCTCTGGAGCAATTAGATGTGGCTGATAACCATCCGCTTCTGTAACTACCCTTTCAACATTCTTTACGGAAAGATGACGATTAAATGGGAGCTTTTTTAAAGCAGCTGGTAATTGGTTGTCAAAAACACCATATATCCGGTCCCCACCAGGACGGCTAGAATACCAGTTGGTTACTTAATCAAATATATTAATTCTCCAAAAATAAATTAAGACAATAAGGAAAATTACTTCAATAAATTTTGTTCATGACAAAAACGTGATTAAAATTGAACTCTTTTTCAATCTTTTAATCACTTGGTTTTTCTAGAGTGAATTATTAGAACTTATGCCCGAAGCGTACTTATGCGATTTTGTCGTCATTGTTTTGAAACAAAAAATAGGCAGCACTTACCCTCCATCCAGGTGTTCTTTAAATACTTTATCAAATGCTCGACACATCTGTAAAATTGTGTATAACTTCGCCTACACAAAAAGTAGTGCTAGTTAGTACGAGCAAAATCCAAGAGGTTTCAAACACAAGAAGATTGTTTTTAGCATTGATTGAACTTCTGACCCCTGAATCCACAGCTATTGGCCTGCCAATTCGGTCTAACTCTGCATTAAGCTCGTCAATGACTTTATTTATTAAGGCAATGATACTGGGTATCTTCTGCCTAATAACATATTCCAAATGCTGCAGTGATAAATGCCAGTATAGGAAGGAAAGGGAAATTACTCACGATCACTTAAAATCAACATAACAAAATCATTATGGAAAATTACGTGAAGAATATATTATTGAAATACTTGGGATAGAAGTCTGGCCAGATATTCTGCCCCCATTTTATGTGCCAAATGTCCATACTCGGGACTAGTCTCGAAATATTCACGCTCCTTCTTGCGAGCAACAATCATGTCAACGTTTTTATTAATATCAGCCTGTGAACGATTGACAATTCCTACCCAAGGATGCTGTAACCTGTATTGTCTTCCTTCGAGAACCTATAAGGTTCGATTCACATAAACACAACTTTTCATGAGGTGATAGACTCAGTCTTAGTGACAACATCAAAACTGAACATAATCATCATGTAGCTGTTCCAGAATTATACCTCAACTGCATTAGTTCCTTTATCCATGAGATCAAGTTTTGTCAACACCCCAAATGTCCTTTCACCTGAAAAAAGAATAAAATAACTCAACCACATTAGCTCCTTTCTAAATGAGTCTCGGTTAAAAAGGAAAGATAAAGAAATATATGATCATAGGAAACAGTATCAGCACTAAAAATTCCTTCAAATATAAAAGACATACCAGAAGGATCAACTTCCCTTGCAATTTTTATTGCATCTGAAGTGGCAATATCTTGATTTGCAGGAGAGATGGCCAATATAATGCAATTGGGCTGCACCATAAGAAAATTAGATTGCTTGTGATAGACATGTAGAAGTTAAATGATAAGATGTAATACATGTATTAGTTTAGTCCCCCTACTTGTTTGTAATTATTTTCTTTATTTTTATGCTATTTGGGTATGCTGCAAATGATTGATGTAGTGTGCCAACCTAGCTGAGATCATATGTTATATTGTGAAGTTTTTGCATACTCTACTTTTAATTAAAAAAAGGATAAGATGTAATGAATTTGGAAGAGCATATTTATTGGTTCAGTATGCTTATTATAGCTTACCAATTGCACAATATTATTATTGTTATTAAAATATTGGTACTTTGACATATAAGTCTTTTGAGAAGGTGGGCACCATAACTTGCAGAAGGATCAATGTCATGTGTCTTTAAGAAATTAAATGGGTTGGAGAAAAAGCAAAGGAGCTTGACACTACAAAATCTTAATTTGGCACAAAAGAAAGGGTTATAAGAAAAAATGATGTGGGTAATTGTGGACAACGAACAAAAAGAAGTGTGGTGGTGTGTAAAGGATTGGGGATAAAATTTTATCTTTAAAATTAATGGTTGCATTGGATATTGTCAATATCATTAATGCTTCATCACAACTACGACTGGAAGCACTTCTAAAAAAAATTGGGAAGACATGGAAAGGTCCATTCAAGGATTTCCAAAAGACAAAAGTTCTCAAAAAGGTTGGGACCTAGATGAACATGCAGGTGTGAGACAAGACAGTTTACAAGAGCTCATAGTGGTTTGTTTTTGAAGATCAAATTGAGGACGGACAGCCTACTCTCATTCTTTATTTCTAATGACATGTCAATTTAGATTATGCACTTGTTGTAAGAAGTAGAAGGAACATTTAATCACTTGTTCTCAAGATTAGAAATTTATTATTTTAAGAAACTCTAAGAAGACCTCGCAAGGATTCCAAGAAGATTCAAGGAGAGAATCTTGTTACGCAACAGTCAAGGATTTTATTATTTATGTTTGTTTTGAAAGTCACAAGCAGAAAATCAAGAAGTTACAAATCCAAGAACAAGTGGTGAACATTTGAGTTTTGACCTTTAGAAAGGTAAATATTGGATGAAGATAATGAGAATTAAAAATTTGTATAGTACTAGTCTTATTTGGGATGAGATGTTTGATAGTAAGGAAGGTTTCTAATGTAGTCTTAGGTGAATCAAAAGGTTTTGGAGCAAGAGATACACAATCTTAATGGTGGAAAGAAAATGTTGAAGAAAAGGTAAGAAACAAATCCACATCCCTAGAGATAGAACCAATTTACAATATATAAGTGAGGACAATCCTCACCTTACAAGCCGGTTTTGTAAAGATGAGTTAGGCGTAAACTCACTTCTTAATTGGAATGTTTTAAGGCCTTATATAGATGTAATGAATGATGTTGATATTTGGAAAAGGTATTAGAAGATAGAAACGAAAAAAGAAACTTGTGAGACACAATACAAAACTTTTTAACAAGTTTTTCCAAGATCTTGGGACAATAATAGACATGTAAAACGGTAGTATTAGAAATCCAAGGGAATGAACAAAATCTTGCTTAATATTGAAGAATTCAAGACAAAGTTGTTGGTCTTCATGGTATTCTGATTGAAATTTGGAAATGTATATGAAAATAAGTTATCATTTGACACAATAATGTGATTTTTAGATCTAAGAAAATGTCAAAATAGAAGAGTTATTTGGTTCCTACATATTTAGAATTGTGTAACCTTTAGAATAATAAATTTGCAAAGCATATTGAAATTAAGGAAAAGAAGATAGGGCATAATTTAAGAAAAAGTATAGGACTGCAGATAATTAATTTGGATTTGTGCTAGAAATGGTTCAACAAAAGGAGTTTATATTTATCTTCTATGGGAATTGATTATAAGGTTTTTATTGACTTGGAAAAATTGTATGATGAAGTTCCAAGAGAAACATTCTGGAAGGCAATGGATCGCATCTTATATTTGGATTTTGCTCTTGATTAATTTTGTCTTGAATGAACTTCTAAGAACATACTGAGATTATCTCTAAATGTATACTTTCTCTTACTGATGATGGAATTTAGATTGAGAAACCAAAAATAACTCCAAACTCCAGCTTTGGAGACAAACATTGGAGTCAAAAGGGTTTTTGCTTGAGTAATAACAAATATTGTGTATTGAAATTTTAGCAAGAAGCAAGGGTAAAATGACTTGGAGGTAAAAATTGGAGATTACGTAACACAAGTTTCTATATTTGAGAATTTAAGATCAATAATGATCGAAATAGGTGTTACCTAAAGGAAACTAGTTTAAAATGAAGAAATGCATTAGGGGTTATTTGTGAGAACACAATACCTAATAAATTCAAAGGGAAGTTTTATCCTCTAACTATACTCATGGTGACGATGAATGTTGGAATTTAAAAAGAGAAAAAGTGAAAAAATGGAATGAAAAAAAAAATGGGAATGTGGTGATGGATATGTGGTCACACATAAAAGGACAAGATACGGACTGATTGTATACAAGGAATTCTATATCAGCGTGACACCAATCTAGGAAAATATGACAAAATATGGATTAAAGTGATGGCCACTTTGAAAGAGATGATTGAAATAAAAACTGTTTCCAGTCAGGAACCACTATATAAGTTTTAATATACTAGACATGTTAAATGGTTCGTTCTTGGAAGGGAGTTCATATATAGTATATTGGCTTTAATTTCCTTCCTTTAATAGCCCTTATTTGACAAAGGTCATATAGAGTGCTTGATTAGTTGTTTAATACAATTTGCAATCATATATGATTATTCATTTTATATTAGAAGTACAATTACCTTCTCAATATAAGAACGGACCATGTTCTCAATATCTTGAACAATAGTGTCTGATTGTCCCTCTACAAAAGAAGCACAAATTCTATTATTTTTTAAAACATTAAGAAGAGTCCTCTAAAAATTACATCCAACTTGTTTAAAAATACTGGGAAATGTGGAAACTTTACCTACAGCAACTTTTGTCAACCCAGGAAGGTCGATGAGGGTTAAGTTCACAACTGCAGAGAAAGCCATGAAAAGTCATTATGAAACTGTAATTGAAGTGTCGCATATAAGTGAAGGTACAATTTGTTTCATATTCTCAATTTGTTTCAACTATACAAAATTTAGCCTTACCTTTAAACCACATGTACTTTAATTAATTACCAAATAATACGTTCAATGAGAAGGGGTGATGGTAAAAGAAAACACATGACAACGTTACAAAGTTATTAAATCAGTTAAATTGCTTGTGCTGATATCAACAGGTGATGGAAATAAATACCATGTGGAGAATATATGCTCAGTTGAATTGGAACGTTTGAAATTGCCTTTGTCTTCCCAGTTATACGATCTGTTTCATCTGAAATTTCTTGTCTCACAGCAGCTGCATACGACAAAAGAGGAAAATGTGAGCTCAGTTTCTACGGTTAAGAGCTTTACTGTTATTGTCATCTATAATTTCAATTAATAAATGATGAAACAAAGCTTAAACCTCAATTATGTAATGTTCAAGAGTTAACCTTTAGTCTTTCATGGAAAACACATTTCTATTCTGAAACCAAAGGAACATTAACTTGTAGGATTTAAGTATTGCAAATACCTTCTAAATAATATATTTTCTATTGATATTGGCTTAGTAAACAAGTAAACAAGTGTGTTTGATGCACCTATCTATGAAGACATTCTGATGCAAACCATTTGATGCACCTATACATATGATGCCAACTAGAAGCATTTATCTTCTTATAAACGGTCTACGTTTTAACGTATTCTATCTAAGTGAGTAGTGATGTGATTCACGGAGTTAACTATAATTGCTGCACCTTGTATAAAACACATTGATGTTGGTTGGTTGATTCGTGTAAGCAAGTTTTCATCATAAGTTTGAGAGAATAACAATTGAGTTGTACTCTCTGAATCTGTAACTCAGATATAAACTTGCTTCATAATAAATTACTAGTAAACGTAAATTAGAGTTTGCTAATACTCTAATTGAACTACGTTAATTTCTTGTGTGATGTATTACTTCCTTCTTCTGTTAGTTTTGGTGTTTGTTGTTTACAACGTTCTTGTATTTATTTTACAAGTCAACTTGGTTTAAATCCACAATATTTGCTCCCTTGCATTACATTTACGTAAATTAACAAAATTACTTATGTTCCTTTTTCTTGTATTAATATTCCATTCCTTTTCTTCTTTTGCTGATAGGCTAAAGAAGACAGATTATAAGGGTCTTCCTACTGTGAAGGGGTGCCAAGCATAGAGGAGGTCCTGGTGTTAGTTATGTAGTTAGGGAGTTTGGTAACCAAAATCATTGGAGCCATTGTACAACGAAAATCATTTTCTCGTAGTCAGGGCCCTATGCCCTGTTGAAAGTTTACAATGACTTACAACATCAGAACCCCCTAAGCTAAGCATTTACTTCTAGACAAATTTCTGCCAACTGAGATAGGATAGTTTTAGTTTATGACTCGTTCTCCTAGTCAAAACTGTTGTAAATAGTAGATTATTGAGTTAAAAAAAATATTCTCAATATTTCTATAGTAATAGGCTAAACCAAAAGAGAAAGAGGCTAAACCTCTATTTAGTGACTTGTTCTGTTTTCTAATACATTTGTTGGGCCACATAGTGTAGCATTTTCTAGGGGGATTTATTTAACATATGTTGTACAATAGGGTTTTGAATTCTGTTATGGACTCTCTTTGGTGTTCTATTCATGGATGACAAGCAAACCTGATTATTACAAAGAAATCTCTGTAGTTGAACCCTATCCAAGAGTTATTATTTATCATTCTATCCAGAGAGAAGTCCAGTTTGTAATGAATTTGTTAGTTAAAATGTGGCAATTAAGACAATCCATTAATTGAAAATTTAAAATGAAATTAATTGTTACTACAATTGTGTTAGCCATGCTTAACAAAGGACGTATAACATCAAATATAGCATCATACTCATGCCAGAAATGGCCCTGAGAGTCTACTTCTCATCTACAACCACAGCCTTTCTATAATGAAGACAAATAATTCTGTATTATTAATTCAATTTAATGATAGTTATTTTTCAAGAAAAACTAATACAATTGCAAATTATATGTAAATCAGATGGATTTATGTATCGTGGCAACAAATTCTGCAGCTCATGATTAAATCTATCACTCTCTAAATGACGGACTATGGTCCACTAAGCTCAAATAAGTATAACTCTTCAGCCCATGATACCATATATTCACCAAAAAATTGAGATTACACAAATAGCATTGAATCAATAGAAGACTATGCAATACAAGTGGCTTTACATGATGTGAGCTCATCATTAGTTAGTGCAAATCTTACTGAATTAGGAAAGAAATGTTCATAGTCAGAAACATCATTACCAAAGTCAGAGAATCTCTTTCTTGATTGATGAAGAAACTCAGCATATTCCTGTTTCCCCTCTTCTGTCTTGTGAAGTTGCAGCACTAGTGGCCTCCGTGTGACAATACCTAATAATGAATAATAATGTTATAAAGGCGTTAAGATGAATAAAAATAACCACTCTTTACATCCATCAATGGAATAATGACCAATGATTGTTTCAAATGAAAGCAAAAGGACCATGGCCAATAACTAGCTATTAATCAGAATTTCTAAAAGAAATATATATTTCCCGGGTTATTAGACAAGGCATGAAAAACTAAATAAACATTATTTCCAAAGTTTTGCAACTTTTCTGATCCAATAAACCATAAAAATTTAGTGTCCCTGTCTGCTTTTAAAACAAAACAAAAAAAAACTCTTAAAATTGAAAGAATACGTTCAAATAACAACAGTTCAAAAGAAATCTCTAACTTTATTACAAGAGTGAGGTTACTATCCTCCTTAAAAGTATTAAATAAAAAAGTAAATCGTGTTTAATGTCTCAGAAGAGTAAACACAAACAATACTTGACAAAAAAAAATGTGAAAAGATGATTGAATTCCAATTCCTCACAAGACAGCTCCTTCATGCAAGTACATGGCAGCAACAAACTATAAATAACCTTTATTTTCATTTAAAATTGATTAGAAACACAAATTAATATCTCCTTCACTCCTATTTAACTATCCCTACGTAGTCACAACTTTATATTTTTTCATAATTTTTCCAATAATAAAATTATATTATAGAAATAGTGTTAATATATTTTTATATTAAAAAGTAAATTTAAGTCTACTTCAACCAACAAATTTTTATTATATTAAACTTATTTTATAAAACCGACTTTATAATCCTAGTTCACCTTATAAAACCTTATAAGTTCAGATTTATACATACTTATATATTATATATATTATAAAATATTTTAATCACTAGTTAATGTAAGATCTTCAACTTAAGAAAATAAAAAAAATACTAATTAGATCAAACCTTAATCTCAGAGTTATTCTCAAAAATGTTTAATACATATGGAAAAATTTATATCCAAAATAATATAACCATAATTCAAACATGAATAACATGGTTAAAAATAAATATTACTCGTGTGAGCTTGGATGTTACTCTTCCCATGAGAAGGATCTAATGTTTCCTATATTTTCAGGACATTAAATATATTCATCTTCTTGACATATTTTCTTTGTAAAAACAAAATTTATCAAGAAAAGATATAACGTTACTAGGAAAAAAAGAGTGCAAATTAAGTAACACTGTAAGTGAAGATTACCAGATCCACGTGGCAGAAAATCCCTTCCCACAACACTTTCCAACACTGATGATTTCCCTGAACTCTGGTTAGATTCCAAAATCACAATCAACCAATCACAATATTTAACAAACACAATCAATCGATTAAAAAAAAGGAAGAAAATGTCACAATCGAAGAGAAGCGCGTAACCTATCGCACCTGTCCTCCAACCACCGCGACGGTCGGAAGCGCCTCCCACAGGGACATCCCCTCGCCGCCGTGGTCGCCGAGCACCGTGCAAGCGCGTTGGATCTTGTTGATGAGACCGATCAAGCTCGTCATGGTCGCCATTTTGTCGAACTGACTAATGCCAAAAACTGATCCCAAAAAACGGTTATATAGTGAGACTCAGTTGGGAATGCGAATGGTCACCTTTTCACAGATTTCTTTCGTGTGCACGTTTTTTTGTTTGCATGAGGAAATGCAGCAACCAATGAGAATGCAGCAAGCAACGGTTATATTGTTTGTTTGGGTTTTAAATAAAGATGATGTGGAATAGAAAGAACGTGACAGGATGCATGGTCTTATTTTATTTCATTCTTTGGATTCCATAAAAATAAAAAATAAAAAATGTACACTCCATAAATCAATAAAATAATATTTTAATTATATTTAATTTACTTTTTAATTTTAAATAATATTATATTATTATAATGTGATGTTGAGTATATGTTTTTATTATGTATGGATGAAAAAAAAAATTCTACATCAAAAGCAATCAATCTCTTACGGTGTTAATTTAATCATATATTCTAATTATGTTTAACTATGGGAAAAAAAAACTTTATACATATCTATATTTTAAAAAATAAAATACAAGTGAGATAGAGGCAATTAAATAATAGTACATTTTAAAATGAAACTATGGTTTTTTTCTTGATTAACATAATATTTTAATATTTAAAATAATCATTCTTATATAAATACATATTGCTGTTTTTCGGAAAAATATAATGTAATATACAAGGAGTTTGTTAAAACCATTAAATAATTTTTAAAAATATATTCAATGAAATAAAAAAGGCAAGTACATGTACGAGTACTCTAATTATAAATGTTAATTGTTACATGTTAGTTGTTACATATTAGTTGTTACCGGTTAGTTAATACCGTTTAGTTGTTACCTGCTAGTTACCTGTTAGTTACCTGTTAGTTACCTGCTAGTTACTTGATATTACATGTTACATGAAATATGTTATATGTTACCTCCTACCTATTACCTGTTATTTGTTACCTCTTACTTGTTATATCTTACCTGCTACATGTTATCTATTACCTGCTCTGCTACCTGTTATATCTTACCTAATACATGTTACTTGCTATATCTTACCTGATACAAGTTACCTGCTACTTGTTACTTGTTACCTGCTACATGTTACCGGCTACCGGCTACCGGCTACATGCTACATGCTACCGGCTACATGCTACATGCTACCGGCTACCGGCTACATGCTACATGCTACATGCTACATGTTACATGCTACCTGCTACATGCTACATGCTACATGCTACATGTTACATGCTACCTGCTACCTGCTACATGTTACCTGCTATCTGCTACCTGTTATATCTTACCTGATACATGTTACCTACTACCTACTACCTGTTACCTACTACCTGTTACCTATTACCTATTACCTATTACCTATTACCTGCTACTTGCTACCTGCTACCTGCTACCTGCTACCTGCTACCTGCTACCTGCTACCTGCTACCTGCTACCTGCTACCTGTTACTTGATACATGTTACATGTTACCTGCTACCTGCTACTTGTTACCTGCT
>Ga0123342_1005254_pt1 | contig 18984 bp, 7 predicted proteins | sample Turbeawhitnodule_FD_89960 | JGI IMG/M metagenome (GOLD analysis project Ga0123342, IMG submission 89960) | Root nodule microbial communities of legume samples collected from Mexico - Turtle bean Mexico white nodule | ecosystem: Host-associated > Plants > Roots > Nodule | place: Mexico: Nepantla...
GCTCTAATCTCTAGTCGATGTGGGATCTCCAACACACACCCCTCACGCCGAGACTGCCAACTCGTGCGTGGGACTATATATTATGGGTGGTCCGATAGCGGGTGGCCTGATAAGCCCAACAAACACTCGCTAAGATAGGCTCGAAATGGCTCTGATACCATATTACGAAGTGGACTTTACGCCTAACTCAACCCCATAAAACCGGCTCAATGAGGTGAGGTTTGCACCCACTTATATACAATGAAAGGCTCTAATCTCTAGTCGATGTGGGATCTCCAACACAGTATTTCTATCTCCATCTTTAAACCAAAGCATTTTAGCCCTTTCTTTCCATAACAAATACTGATAGTGAAGAGTCTGATCAAGCTCCTCCTTAGTGATCATTTCTTGATAGAGAAGCCCATCAATATTAGACATACTAGCAGTCTCTAAGGTTTGTTGAATACCAAGGAGGAGAGCCTGCTTAAGAAGAACTGCATTGTGAACATTACCAAAAGAATTTCTATTCCACTCACGTAGCTCAATTTTCAACCTTTTTAACTTATGTTGCAAAATAAACATAGGACACCCAACAACCTTATTATCCCAAGAATCATGAATAAGCTTCATACATGATTTGTCCTGAAGCCACATAGAAAAGAAACGAAAATTGTTAACCTTCCTCAAAGAATTACTAGCAAGTATATGAGAATGATCAGAACAATTTTAAACAAGAACCTAATAAGTACAAAAATCTCATTCATCCAGGCACACCCCGTTACATAATGCTCTATCCAGTCTTCTATGAATTCTATGCAACCCTCTCTTTCAATTACACCAAGTATAACAAGTACCAGTAAAAGGCATACAAGAAAGATCATTAGAATTAATCTAATCAAGGAATTCATTACAATAAACCTGATTAGGAGCCAACCACCCCCCCTTTACAGTCATCTGCCAATAGCACAACATTAAAATATCCCATAATACACCAAGGCCCTGTGAAGGAACTAAGATCCCTCCACAAAAACCATCTAGCCACGTATGTATTAGCACCATAAATACCCTAAAACACTTTTCATGCAAATGACAAGTTACAAAAATAAACTGTTTATTTACCAAGAAATTTCAAACCAAATTAGGAACCAACAAACACCAAAGCTTAGCAACTTTATTGACAGTAGGAGACGTAACCACTAAATGCATATTAACAGATTTGAAAAGGACTTCAAGAACATCAAAATTTAAGAAATACAAGATACTCTTTACTTTCTATACAAAAAAAAAATAAAGAACCAAATTTAATAATGTTCCGTTAAATACTCAATTATGTGTAACTCAAATCAAATAATTATTTTATTAGTATTTTTTTTATTACAATAATAACAAATAATAAATAAATAGTGTTAAATAATATTATTAAAATATGTATGATGTAATTAATTTTATAACATAAATACACATTTATTTATTAAAATGTTTATAAAATAATTGAATAGCTAACTTGTAAAATATTATGTTTACTGTTTCTCCATTTCTTTTCGTTTCTGTGTAACTTTTTTTTTTCTTTTTTTGATTTTATGACAGAATGACTTTTTTACGACGATTTTTTTTAATTAATTGTTAGCTGCTGATAAATTTGTAGTTTATAAACTATGGACTCATAGGTTATGTTATTAAATAGGAAATATTTAGTAAACTAGCTGATAATACTTATAAAAATTTAATTCATTATGGTTTTTAAATATATAATAACGTATTTAAAATCATTGTCTATGGAACTATCGCCTATATATACATGTTATACATGACGACTTAAGCTCTCATCTATAAATTTGACATAGACGATGATTTTAGGATATAATCATTGTCTATATTTATACTTATAGATTATGTTTTTAGAAGACCATACTTTATATCTAGTTGACATTATTATAAAGAAGTAAAAATTATATATACGATGATTTTTTCTATAATCATCGTCTAGTGTGTGACAAATTAAAAAATAATTACAGAATTGTATAGATGATGATTGCTATAATAGTCGTCTATATGGTTATATAGACTATGGATTTTGTTTGAATCGTCATCTATATTACAATTTTTTTTACTTCAATTTGTTTAATTCATTTCCTCCTCTTTGTTCATCTGTAATTTATTAAACCCGAGTCAGATGCACAAATAAGACACTGAAACATATAAATACTATAAAATACTCATAAAACAATAGAATATTACCACATTAAATGAAATTACAAACTAATTATTTAAAGTGCGGTTTTTTACACTAAAAGCACATGAAAAAGGTCAGTACACTAAATGCACATACAAACTAATACTTTAATGTAAACAAATATCATCATCTATCTTAGAGTTGCATAATGTTGTCCAAGCGTTCCTCACGTAATTCATTGATTTGGAATTGAGTGGTGACAAATCCATAAAATATTGCAATATAGAATAAGTATAAATTATTTTATGTAAAGAATTAATTAAACGTGATTATCTCGTCTAAACCTTTGTCAATGTTAGCTCGTACAATGGTAGTCATCCATTGCATTATATAATAATCACACTCGTACCCCTCGATTGTTTATTGCACTACAATTCAATATTAATGAAGACTTCATAAAGATCTTTATTTCACAAACAAATGAAGATAGGAAATTAATTAATGAAAATTAAAAAAAAACTTTAGGTGCAACCATGTAAGATTTTGAGACTTTGCACTTGGTCGACCTCTCAAAATATTATATCAACTATATAAGCTACATAATATAAAAACATAAGTTAGGAAACATTTAAGTAATAAAATGATGTAAGTTGATAATTTAATTACTAATCAACTATTTGTTGGAGATACACATGTGGCTTCTTGTGTAATAAGTAAAACCACGCAATAATGTGATCATTTAGGGATATTACAAGTAACTGTCAGTGATGTTTGCATTGAAAAAGCTATTAGTATAAGGTGATTGAGCACTAATAATTGACCACTTCAAAATTTTACTTACTCATTAATATAAGTTGCAAAATATATTTGCTTTCCCCTCTGCTACGAAGTAGTTGGTGACGTATGTATTATGAGTTTCAGCTTTCTTATTTCCCAAAGGATTAATTAGTTAATAATCCATGAATATGTAGACATCATGTTTCCCCTAATTAATACATACTCCAAACATATACCTACACTATAATTAATTAAAGCATGATAAATGATTTAATTATATAAAGTAAAATGAAATAATGTTTAAGAGATTTACATCATCCAAAATTTTCTGGTTGTCAATTGTAACAACATAAAAAAACAAAGAAAAAAAGAAGAAGCCATAAACGCCCTATTCACCCTATTCTCTCTCCCTTCTCTCCTATACCTCATCTATTTCAAAATTTGATCACGTCATGGTGTAGCTGAGGAGTCAGGGTACATTTCTACCTGATCAGATTTTTAAAACAGAGTAAGTTCATTTTTACTCTAAAGAACCCTTATTCTCTGTTTTTCTCTATGATTTAATCATCAATCTTAGTGGGGTCAGTTGAGAAAAGTAATCCTCTCAACTTATTCTCTTATATACTGAATTCTATTATGTTTTGATAATTTGCATTAGGCCCTTATATTTTAAAGCTTATCCAAACTGAGAGGCTAAACTTCTAGAGGTTGCTTGGAAAGAAAGCAATTAAGATAAGAGAAGCTAACTTTAACTATCAATAGTACCCTAGGGTAGAAGATTTGAATATGGAGGGGACGTGGTCCCAAGTTTCAATTTATCTTGCAGGGACGTTTTTTGTTTATATATTGTTTAAACTTGTTAAAATATTAGATTTTGATGGTTTAGGGTTTAAGTATTATTTTTTTTATGTTAAATAAGATTTTAAATATTGTGGATTGCGTTTTGAATGATAGTATGATAAAAATTGTATGAAATTGAATTCATACATTTGGGATAATGTATGGACTGATGTTTGTGTATTAAGTATTGATGCCTAAGTGGTAACAAAGATCCTCGAGCTTCACTAATAATCTAAGTCACATAGACTAAGATATCAGGTGGTGAGAAACTGATGGGGGAGTTCATGCACATCGAGACATATGAGATGCACGACTTGGGTTGTATTGAACTTACTTTGATCATTTCTGTTGGATTCGTTGGTAATCTTTGGATCAGGTGTTAGTTTCTAATAGGACTTACTTAATACGGGTCTTCTGGAAGACGTAAGTTGTTATTTTGTTTATTGAATATCTGGGATGTGTAGATCCATGTGAGATATGTGTAATTTTTATGTTGGGATTTGAAAAAGATTGAATAATTGATAAATTGATCCATGTAATTTAGTTTTCTCTTCTGATTTAATTGTGTATATTATAAAAAATTATTTTTACTAGCTTACCCTTGCTTTTCTTGTTGTTTTTGAACTGCAATGACTGTACTATGTACATGAGCAGATGATCATACAGGTGCAGGAGAGCCTGAAAGGCTTTAGAGTTTGTTTTGAGCTATGAATTGTAAATATCTGTGTTTCTATAAGTACTAATCATGGATTAAGAATGTTTTGGAAAACTCTAAGTTTGTATAGAAACCTATAGAACTTGTATTATAATAGTTAGATATATTTTTGGGATTTAAACTACTAATCTAACTAATAATTCATTACAAATAATAATGATAAAAAATAAAATAAACGTACCCTAAAACTACTAACCTAGTAAGGGAGGAATAAAGATTGTGGATGAGCTAAGGAGCTTCAAAGGTGGTGTAGGAACTGCGACGACGAGGACAAGATGAGCAGGCAACTTCAAAATTCATACCAATTCATTCTACACTGAAAATGGAGAATAATGAATGAAGAAAGCACATAAAACATAAAATACTACATCAACACAATAAGGACAAGATATTTTACAAATAATGATAGTAATGGGGAGCAAAGATAAGGCATAGAGAAGAGAAAACAACGACAACAAAAAAGAAAGTGTGAATGAGAGAAGGTTGAAAGAGGAAATAAATAAGGATATAAACGATGATTATAACTTAATAGTTATCGTCTATATGGAATATTTATGTATAGGTGATGGTCTCTCCAAAACTGTCGTTTATATTCAACAAATAGGCGATGATTCCCTCAAAAACCGTTGTCTATATCATTTGTTTTCTAATAGGCGATTGTTGTAATTATAAATGTCGCCTATATGTTGCTTTTATTTATAAAATTGTTACCGTGTTTTATTACATGACACTCCCATTTGAACAGGCGTATATAGAGATTATCAAACTACCTTTTTACATTAATGTGATAATTATTTGATAAATGTAAAATAGCACAAAAGATATAAATATATAAGTTTTATTATGTAGATAAAATTTGTATTTATAAATTAAATAATATATTATTATATAACTATAATTTTAAATTTATTTAAAATAAATAAATTCTTATTAATTTTTTTAAAGCTGTATATGTTTTTTTAACATGTTATTTTATTTAAATAATTTTATCTGATTATGTAATGAAACATTTGTTACTTTAATATGTAATATTAATTATTTTAATTTAAAATGGATAAAAAATAATAATTTTAAAAATATAGTACAATAATTAATTGTATTTATAAAATTGAAATAAATAAAATAAAATTAGGATAATAAATAAATATATTAAAATATAAAAAATAGTAATTAGTGAAGGTATTTTTATACCCATTTTTATTTGTTTTTTTATGAAAAATAAAAAAATACAAATTTTGAAAAAACATAGGTCATATCCACCTTCCAAGGAAGTCATTATAGTTTATATTACATCATTATATTAAAATATAACTGAATATTTATACATTTATTCAGGTTACATAAATACTGTATTAATATTTTTTTATATATTTTATTGTAATAATAATAAAAATTTAAGAAATAGTCCTAAAAATGATAAATAAATAAATTTATTAATAATAAATATTATTAAAATATTTACGATATAATTAATCATATATTTTAAATATATAAATATTATTAAAACATTTATAATATAATTGAAGTGTGTTTTTATTCTTTTATGTAATTTTTGTCTGGACTGTAGGCTTATAGTAAAAACAAAATCAGAGAAACAATTACTTTGTTTAATAATTTGTATCTCCTTTTTTCATCTTTATGCTAATAAGAGTTTGATTTAAATAATTTAACTTTTTATAAATTTCTTTATTCCTTTTTCAACTTTCATCTCTTAATTTAAGAAAACATTTTATGTGTTTTATAAAGATAGAAAACATTTGATTATGATTTTATATTATATCAATAAGTTTTTATGTGTAACATTATCATAACGATTAATAAGTTTAGATCGATTAAGTATAGTGAATAAAATTATATATTTACAACATTAAATAGAAATGAATTTTAGAAAAAAAAATAATTAGTTGCTATAACGACTAAATTAGATACCATTTTATAGATTAAAAAAATTATTGGTTTCTAAATTAGTTTTTATTATTGATAAATAATTTCTAAATTGATATCTAATTAGGTACCAAGTTTTTACTACCAATTGATTTTTATTTAATGATTTTATTGTAATGTAATTTTTAGAATAACACATGTTTACATTTTAAAGGAGAATTTATATTTTTTTATGAATATGGTAAGTAAGTTTTTATAATTTATAAGAATTTAAGTATAAGTTAAAAGTTTTTTTTTAAATTGAGAAAAATAATAATAAAATTGTTCTTAAAAAGTTTGGGAAGGTGTTAATACTTCCTTTGTCTCGTCACGTTCTAATGATCTTCGGTCGGTGAGGGTGTGATTTCCTAAAAAAAGTATTTCGATGTCTAAGTTAGAGCTTAGTATAAGGTAAATGAAAGTAATAAATATTGTTTAGTGTATATATTTTTCTTAGTTGATGTGCACATTTATAAGATCGTGATGAACCTGATACTAAGTCTAGATTAGGGCATGTTGTCAAGTTAATCTCAGAATTAAGGTAACATTTCGTACTATGATTACATTAATCATATTGTATTAAGGAGCATTTGTTAGCTCTATGAAAATCATGTCGACCACGTCAATTCAAAAGTACTCAATTAGTGATCTTTATCGAGAAGTTACGGTGTTGTATGGTACAAAAATAATTATAATTTTATTACTTAAATATTTTAGATTGAAAATGATATTTAAAATCTTATATTGTTTATATGTGTAATTAATGTTAAATATGTTTGATATTTTTTCTCCAAATATTCATAAAGAGGTTATCTTAAATTTGTCTATGTCAATTAAAAGATAAATAAGATATAATGAAAAATGATTTTGGTCAAATATGAAATTGGAAAAATATCCAAACAATTTGAACTTGGAATAAAATTATAACCTATGTGTTTAACTACTAGTTTTGAAAGAATAATATAGGTTTAGATATCTCCACATGTGTGTTTATTAAGTATGATGGGACAAAACAAATTATTAAGCATAGTAATGATTAATGAAAGAGGGTGGGGTCAAGAAAGCATAAAATTATTAATGGTGAGCATGTGACATATAACTGTGCCTCTAACCAATTTCACTAATTTGCAATCACTACCTATCTCTTCCTCCTTTGTGGTCTCCCACCCAAGGATCCATCCAAAACATCTATCTTTCAATTCATTCAACCCTTAACCAATTTATTAATAATATTTTTATGTTCTTTTGCTAATTTTTTTTTTATAATTTAATAAAATTATTAAAAATCAGTTTTCGTGTATTCTCTAAATTATTAGAGTTTGTAATTACATTCTTTTAATTTATTTTTTAAGTTACACTTGGATCTATCTATTATTATTATTAATGGTTTCCTTATTAAAAGTTATAACTATAATATGTTTAAAACTTCATGAATGTGTGTAATGTTAAAGATGATGAAAATATAATTTCTTTGAAAAGATTGGGCTAATGATTTCTTAAAGACTTTTTTAAAGAAGACTTTTGCGGTAGAAATTTTGTAATTTTTTAAATTGTAAAAGATATATAAATATGAAAGCATAAGTAACCTTATCCCCAGTATTTTTAAATATATTGTATAAATAAGTTATTACTAATAAATTAACTAATAATTACTAAAATATAAAGTCTATCCTTTCAACTATTTTATTTATGTTTTTAATATATTATTATGTTATCTCTAAGGTTATCACAATTTATATAAAAATATATTTATAATAAGGAGTTTTGCTTTAATTATATTCTAAAAATACTTAAAACTATTTTTTATTGGTTATTTTTCTCCCACTTCACTACAAAAGAAAATAATTAAATAGAAACTAATTATACATACCAAAACAATTAAATATTATTTAATTAAATTAAAAACTATTTTATAAACTAAACAAATTATTAATATCTAAAGTAGTTTGTATTATTAATAAAAAATTATAAAATAATTTTTAAATTAGTATCTAACCATTCACTACCAAGATTTTAGTTACTTATTACTTTATATTCTTGTTGATAAAAAAATATACTACTTTATACTCTAAATTAGTTTCTATTAATTTTAAAATCTAAAATATTAGTAACTAAAATTTAGATAACTAGTTTATATACCAATTTAAAAATTATTTTATAATTTTTTATTAATAATAAAAATCACTTTAAATATAAATAATTTTGTATAAGTATCTAATTTAGTTAATATATTATTTAATTGTTTTTTATCTCAAAGGTTAGTTGTTATTTAATAATTATGTTGCAGTAGTGTTTATTAATTTCTAAGGTTATCACAGCTTTGAAAGGATTTTACCTTATCAAAGCTTTGAAAGGATTTTACCTATTTGAAATAATTTAAAGGATTTCATGTATTTGAATAAAGAAATCATAGGTATTATGTGTATCTACCTACCTATCATCCTATTTTGAAAAATTATATAAATTAAGTGCATTTTAGTGACATTAATGCTTATTTTACAGTAAAAAAAATCAAAGATACAAACACCACTTTATACTATATTATTATTGAATATAGTACTCTTTTTTTTTGCTTCCTTTGTTGTAAATAATTGATTATTACAAAATAATCATATTACCATACCTCCTAACATACATATAAAATAAATAAAATAGTAAAAAAGACGTGAATCTACATAAAATAAGAAAAAAAAGAAACACATATTTAAAGTTCTCACCAGTGTTTATTCAAAATGTATGTAAACACTGTATCAATAATTTATGTTAAATAAATTAAAGTATATCACTATCAATTAAAGTTGAATTATGAAATTTAAGGTAATTCTTGCATCAAATAATATATTTTAATCTATTATCAATGTTTAAAAATAAGTAATAGAAAAACATAATGTATAAAACTAAAATTGGCAAAAAGGAAAACTATTATTTTTGTTGATCAAACTTCCATATATAATATCAATAACAATAATTGAAAAATTAATTTAAAAAAAGGTAATCCAAAACAATATGAAAAAGCAATACAGAACTCTATTGCTATCATGATATTGATTTTTTTTTTAATAAAAATATAAATGTGTCACACATCCGAGTGAAATTGTTTAATAAAATTACATTTATCCATACCAATAAAAAGTGACAAAAAACCATAAAAATCCAACTAACAAAATAATTTATTGAAATTTGTACGATTTTAAATGTCAAATATTTTATTTTAGTCTTTTAAAGTATCAATAAAATGCCAATTGTTATCCCTTAAAAGACCTTGACAATCTTAATGGAATACTATAATATTTTTTAGAATATTTAGAAATATCTTTATTTTAATACTATAGGATTTTTCTTATAAAAAGTATTTTTTGTAACCCCCTTAAAAAGGAAACAGCGTCCGCACACCACACCACACGTTCATTTCCTTTTTCTTTAAACTCACTTTCTCTCTCTATTTTTCTTTCTCTTCCTTCTATCTTCAATTTTTATTTCATACTTCATCTATTCCAAAATTCGATTTGATCACGTCATGGTGTTGCTGAACATGGTTTCGCTGAGGAGTCAAGGTACATTTTCACCCGATCAGATTTTAAAAAATAGTAAGTTTATTTTTACTCTAAAAATTCCTTATTCTCTGTTTTTCTCTATGATTTAGTCATCAATTTTTTATGGGGACAGTTGAGAAAAGTGTTTCTCTCAACTTGTTTTACTATATACTAAAATTTTATAATATTTGGATAACTTGTTTTAAATCCCTAGATTTTAGAGTGGTTCCCCTACCTGCATGGGAATTTCCTCAGGATAAGAGATTATGGGTAAAAAAAACTAACTTTAATTTTTTAATAGCACCTAGGCTAGAAAATCTGGATGTAGAGGGGATGTAGTCCCAATATTCAATTTCTCTTGCAGGGATGTTGATGTTGTGTGTTTATATATTGTGTTGTTTGTTTATATATTATTTAAACTTGTAGAAATATTATACTTTGATAGTTTGAAAGTTAAATATTGTTTTTGATGTTGAAAAAGCTTTTGAATGGTATGAATTTTTAAATGTTGTGATTGAATGATATGTATTATATATGAATGATGAAAATTGTATGAAATTGATGTCATACATTTGGGATAATGTACGAGTTGTTGTTTGATGACATTAAGTATGAAAAGCCTATGTTTAACGGAGATCCTCTAGCTTCACTGATGATCTAAGTCACCTAGACTAAGATGTCAGGTGGTGAGAAGCTGAGAGGGAGTTCATACACACTGGGTCTCGTTGTAGGCACTTGGTTTTGGATGTTTTGAACTTACCTTGATCCTTTCTCTTGGATTTGTTGGTAATCTTTGGATCGGGTGTTAGTCTCTGGTAGGGGCATACTCAATGAGTCTTACGAAAGACGATAGATTCATATGTGATCAGTGAGATTGAAATGAAATCCAATGATTGTGATTGAAAATAGATCCATGTGTGGTCTATATGAATGATGGAGTTGGTATTGAAATTTTATATGATAACATTTAAAGAAATGTTTATAAATGATTAGTTTGATTCATTTTTTGTGTGTGCATGAATTAAATATGTTATGGAATTTCTTTTCATTAGCTTACCATTATTTTTCTTGTTGTGTTATTAATTGCGATGACTGTACTACGTACACAAGCAGATGATCATACTGGTGTCGGAGGGTCTGTAAGGCTTTAGGGTATTTTTTTAATTGAACCTTATATTGTAAATGCTTGTATTTCTATAAGCCATAATCTTGTATTAGGGATGATTTGAAAAACTCTAAGCTTGTATAAAAATATGTAGAACTTGTATTGTAATAGTTATATGTATTTTCGGGGTGTTACAATTTTAAATTTTATTTGATATCCCAATTAAACACAAATGTTTGAATACTCAAATTTTATGGTGAATACAATATTTCTTCAATATAGATCTTTGTTGGAGATCTCACATCAACTAGAGATAATTATATTTCATTATATATAAGTGGATATAAACCTCCATTTGATTTTTTAAGGTTGGGTTTAAACTTAAAGTCTACTTCTTAATATGTATAAGATCTATTTAGATTCTATCTTAGCTGGAGTTTATTGGACTTATCAGGTCACCCGTTATTGGATCACTCATAATATATAGTCTCACACACGAGTTGAAAGGTCTCGACGTGAGGGGGCGTGTTGGAGATTTCACATGGACTAGAAATAATAACACTTCATAATATATAAGTGGGTGAAAACCTCACTTTAATATGTTGATTTTATAATAAGGTTAAATTAAACTTAAAGTCTACTTTTTGAATACTAACAATTAAATTTCAAAAAAAATATTTGATATAATTTATAGCCATGCGACGACTGTCTTAAAAATAAAATATTAGAATCCATATTTGACACTAACGAAATTTCATATTATATTTCTTTGAAATATATAATATTACAAGTTAAAATATTTTATTTTGAATTTTAATATACTTTATTTCATTACGTGTTGTAAGTATATCTTTAATATATACTAATAATATATAATATCATTAGAAATCCTCAACAAAAACTGATTGGATGAACAAAAGTATCATTCTATTTATTACATCAAATTTGCTTTTATATGATTAACACATATTGTATGATTCTATTAAGAGGAAAAAAACAACTAAAAAACTCAACAGTCAGTACATTGTCTTCTCACAGTTAGAAGATAAAATTACATAACAAGAACTGCAATGCTTTTTTTGTTGGTTTTTCTAAACTATTTTCTTTACCAGGGATAAAAAAATACAGTGGCATTAAATATGATTCTTTTGTCAAATATTTGAATAGTGAGTTATTACATTGAGAGATTATTCTATTTCACTTCTAATTATGTTATAGGAAGTAAAAAACGACGAAAAGAGTTTGGTTGTGGCCTCTTATTTAACTAGGTTTGTTGAATATCTTTGACAAAGATAAGTTAAAACGGCGTGTTAATGAGAGGAAGAAGGAAAGAGAAAGCAAAGAGGGAAAAAAGAAAGGTATCTCATTCAGAAGAAAATATCAGTTTACAGAAATATTTCTTCTAGTATATAAATTTGAGAGAAGAAACACAAGATCCACAGCTACACGGCATCAAGATTGAAAAGTAGATGCATATAGACCGTCTAATGATATTGTCTAAGCATACACTATCTAATACTATATACATTATCTAATATCTCTGTAAATGTATGGTTGGTTTAACCATTGGTTTATTACAAATAATCTGAAAAAAAAGTCTTGTAAAAAGATCAATAATTATTTGGAGCCAAAATACATACAATATTTCATTGTGAACTTTCTATCATCAAGATCAAATCCTACCAATAATATATCTGAGAATTCATTTAACAGTCTTCCAGTAAGTATCTAAGATTTATGTATGAATTGACATACTTTATTTATAACAAAAGAAAGGTCTCACCTAGTTACAAAAATGTATTAAAACACACAACAACAGAAGGATATAAAAGAACAATATAAAATAGAATAAAGAACAACAATAAAAATATGTTGTTGAAGACACATAAAGAGGAAATCACAACATTAAATGTTGTATAGACCTGTGTAATGCTATAGTCTAAGCATACACCATCTAATGCTATATACATATTCTAATAAGGCCAGCTTGAAAAGTTGATTGACAAAGGTTTCAGCATCAACCCCTGAAGTTATAATACGTTTTCTTTCTCTTAAATTAAAGTAATTCAAACAACAAAAAAAAAAAAAAACGAATAAAGGTTTATAGATACTGTGTTCTGGATAAAGTTACCGTGGCTTTGAGATATTTCAGCTTCTACAACGCAACTCATCATCGCCACAAATGGAAAAGAAGACAAAGAAAGACAAATTTTCACCAATATATAAAAAAATGTCATTGTCTTTCACATGATGAGCACTATATAGTCATATTTTATATTGTACTACTTTATTTGTGATTAGTGGAGTGATGAACTAGATAGTGAGTCACGCATCCTTTTGTAGGGGTAGGATAAGACTTGTAACTTATTTGAAGATCATAATAGCCCCCATTAATGATTTTTTTAGAGCTTTTTTGCACTAATTGATTGGCACCGTTTTTCAATCTTATCATTCTCAATAAATGACCAATTTCTACTTGCTTGATTCGATTGAAAGCTATCACAATGGACCCAACTAATTGACCTGCTCATAGCCTCATTGTAGTTTTCGCAATGTTCTATATTGTCCACACAATTTCCCCCCCAAAGATTCTCCAATCATAACCTTCTCTTCTTATACTACCATTTCCTTGCTCGTTTTCTTTTTCCTGTTTTGGCTTCTTCTTAGAACTAGGTTGAATTCGGAGATGAACAATGATGAAATACGAATCATGCATGACCCTTTCTTCCATCGAATTTCAAGCACTTTTTAATAAGATTTATTGTAGTGCACTCACATATAAGAGCAATTGATAGTAGTAAACTAGTATTATCAAAACATGAGGTGGTGACAATTGTTATCATGAACAGCACAAATTATTGTAGCTTATTCATCTGTCTTTCACATCTGCATGTGTTAATTAAGTATTTAGTAATTAATATGATTGTAAATGAGTTAACCTGCAACTTGTCAAGAAACAACAAGAACAAGATCAAGAACAACAAAACCTGAAACAGAAAGTAAATGAAAGCAATTAAAGAAAATAAAAATATAAACACAAGTTATACGTGTTTAATATTAAATACTAAATCCACGAGAAAGGAAATAAAACAATTCAGTATGAGAAAAAAAAATAAGAAGATCAAGTATGTAGACAAGAAACCCTAAACCCTTGTATTTTCTAACGCTTCATCTTTTGTCTTTCTCTGTCTTCTAAATCAAATAGAATCACATGAAGTGAATCTCTCCTCTCTACAGAATAACATATATGATAATATATAGACATGGGAACACAAACTAACAAATAATATTCTCAAACAACACCTCCAGAACAACTAGTTATGACTAACTAACCATAATAAAAAATTGGAATTACTTGTGAAAACTTTACAGCGATCATAAAACAATTATTTTTAAATTACATTAGTTAATTTTTATACTAATTATTTTAAAAATCATATTACGTATACTTTTTGAAATTATATTAGTCGACAGTGTAAACTATTTCATATTATCAATGCATAACCATTGAACTTGTTATAATAAAATAGCGACCATTTCAATTATTTTAGTTTAAAAACCACAAAAAAAGGAAAATAAATAAGTTTTGGTAAAATGAAAATTGACAAAATATTTTAAAATATCAAAGGACTAGGATGATCGGTTTATACAATTTTAAGGAATGTATTAAGGGTTTTCTCCAACCCTAAAGTTTCTTCACAAACTAGGTATTGCATTGAATCAAACATCTTGTGAAGAAAGGTACTTTATACGAAGTACTTAGTTAGGTATTGTAATTAATCAATTACAATCACAACATCTAACCAAATCCAAGTACATAAGCTAAGGCGATTCCTTATGGAGAAGTTAATGGTTTGAGCACAACCATCATCATTTTCAACAATCAGGAGGCCACCAAACTACAAACAAGGGAATATATAATCACATGTTTTGAGTTTGTGACTTGAGGTGGAAATTCCTTCCATTTGAATACTCTTATGAAAACAAAGAAAGAGTGACATAATGGAGAGTGATTTGCAGATTCCTTAAAATGGAAAAATGGAAGACATGGATTATTAGTGAGTTAAGGTTGTTTTGACAGGTGAGACACATCATGTGCAATTGGATTCAATGACATGACCAAAACAATTGCTACTCTCATATATTCATTCTACTCAATCCTCCATTTTCATCTCCATGGGCCCACACAACCCTTCTCCTTTTACTACAAATATGCTTCTCACCACCCACTACCCATTAAATCAATGTTTGATTTCTTAGTGTATTGGGTGACTCACTTCGGGCTTTTTTCATGTAACAATAACAAATTTACAATGTATAAGGAGCTTTATGCTAACCCTTTTCTTAATCAAACACTAGAATACGATCACATGAGAAAAGAATTGGGAATTGGGAAAGGCCCAAAAGTCTAGTGCTGGTCATCCATGGACTTATGTAGTCCCATAACCTTAAACCTCACCCCGTATAATTAAAAAATTTATTTGTATTTTTTTAAATTGTATTTCAAAATATACAATCTAAAATATAAAATATATATTTTGAATAATACATTTTAGAATACATAATATTATTTCAGATTGTGCATTTTGAAATACATCTATTGTATTATGAATTGTACATTTCAAAATACAAAAGATGTATTATTGAAAACACAAAATGTATTCTGAAATACACAATATGTGTTGTAGAGTGTACAGTCCAAAATATCATTTGCGGATTATTTTATTTTTTTAAATGTTTTAATATTTTTTAATTGATTTTAAATCTCTTTAATTTAGTTTAAAAAGAGTTATTTTTGTATTTTAAACACAAATAATTTATTTAATACAAAGGTTTTTTTTAATAGTAACAATATTCACTTAAAGTAAACACAATAAATGATGATAATACTTTATATATTAATAATAAAAAAATTGTATATTGAAAAATTGTCTACGAACTAGAACTATGTCTTGTCGTCTGTCTCAGATAACACGTGGACATCTGGTATAAACAACCCTCTCATTCGTGACACCGTGGGCTAATTGCAATGCACCGTGGGTTTCGTCCTATATTGGAGTACTTTTTGTCACATGTCCACAATCGATCATGCACTACAAAATTACAGTAATCCTCCTAAATATACCATACACTAATTGAAATTACAATGGACACTTAAAAAATTAAAACAAAAAAACAATGGTAAAGTAATAATGGAAATAACTCACTGGACACGCATGTTCCTGATGTGATGACGATCATGTCTGACCATAATCCAAACTATGTGGCGCGACGAGGTGATAATACATATGATCAATCTTCTCTGTCCGAGGAAGTATGTAGGGATGTGACACTGATACGAACAATTGTATATATCCGATTGCAAATGTTGAGGGATGTGAAGCTAGTGTCACACTGGTAAAAAGATGGTCGACAAAGAGCAATCATCGTTCATCAATCACAACAACTACACCTCCTTTAAATGGTGGGGGAAGTCGAGAAATTGTTTGCTTATGCCACAAAACACGATTTGACACATGATGCTTCCTGAGCCACATATATTCTAAGAACATGGTTATTGACTTAAATGATTGACTAGGACGATGATCATCATAAGGACTCCAGAGCACACCAACATGGGTAAGACCATCGATACACACACAAGGCTAATTATACTTATATGGTGTCCGATTACATAATTGCATGCCCAAGTGAGGAGCTCCTTATTGTTAGAATATATGGCCTTAAACTAGACGGGGGGTGAATTGTTTAAAGAGGGTTTTCGAAAACTTTTTAAGCTAGAATGAAATTCTTTGCAAGAAACCAATTTAGGAATTAAGTTAGCCAAGAAACAAGCAAAGCACCAGAAAAAAAATCTTTTGTTTCTTCGAAACAATCGGTTGTTTATACCAGCAAATCAACAACAACTGAATTTAAATGAGTTTAAGGGAAGAAAGAGATACAAAAACAGTTTATACTGGTTCACTCTTAAACCAAGAGCTACATCCAGCCCCCAGAATTCATTGGGAAATCAAATACAAATTACACACAAAACCACCAAAGAAGTGACCTTGAACCCCTCAAGAAACACACTTCCTTTGGCTCAGCACACACCAAGAATGTAGATCTTGACAACCTCAAGAACACTCCTTGGTTTACAACACCAGAATTTACAAAGTATTCAGAACGAATTACACTTGTTACAGAATGAACTGAAATCAATACTGATGTAATCATATTCCACTCTCTCTTTGAGAAAACCAAAGCTGAATAGTGAAAGATCAAATCTTGAAAGCAATCTCTAAAAAACTCAAATTTGTTTTTCTTTTTCCTTGTTTGTTATAAAACATAAACAAACTATTTATAGCTTTCAAAGATTGGTCAAAGCATTTAAAACAAGAGCGTATTCAGTTTGAAAATCATTTAAAGCACACTCAACTAACAAAACAAATTCTGTTAGGATTTTCAAACAAACAATCGATTGTTTTGGTTTGACAGCAAGTCAACCAACCAAACAGTTTTCAACCTTTTCAAAAACACCTAAGAGTAAAACAATCGGTTGTTTCGACAAAACAACATGTTGTTTTTCACTTAGTTTGAAAAACACTTTAAACTTAAAAGATTTGAACACTTTAGCTTTAGATTCAACAAAGAGTGGATTACACAGATAAACTACCCAGATCCTACTCTAAACACAGCAACAACTTTCGCTTTCCATCATCAAACACTAGGATTTGGATTCTTCAAAGCTTTTGATCACACTTGATTCAACAATCTCCCCCTATTTGATGAAGAAAAATCCCTGGTTGTTTGTGTTGGACTTGTTTGAATTTGAAGCAGTTCCTGCAAAACAAAACTTTATGCAATACACAACATCTATAACAGTAGGTTAGAAAAGCAATTTACTAAGCACTGTATCAGACAAACAACCGGTTGTTTCCTCGATTCAATCGGTTGTTTATGTCAGCAAAAGCAAAAAACAGTTTTAATTTCAAAATTTTGAGAGATTTAACAGTTTGAAACATATTATAAAGGGCAGACAACACAAAAACCAACCAATTCTCCCCCTATTTGTCTTCACAAATAGAATTAAAGAACAGTTTTAAGAGAGATTTTGAGAGTCAAGAATGTCTAACTCATTTCTTTTGGTAGAGGTTTTGCGAATATATCAGTCAGTTGCAGTTTTGTTTCAATGAAAGCAGCTTCCAGCAGCAATGTATTCAGCCTCTGTAGTACAAAGAGCCACACAAGCTTGCTTTTTACTATGTCAAGAGATGAGGCTTGATCCAAGAAGATGACAAGTGCCACTTGTGCTTTTTCTGTCTAGCTTACACCCTGCAAAATCAGAATCTGAATAACCAATTAAGTGTATAAGAGAGTGAGAAGGATACCATAGACCAACATTGGTTGTTCCTTTGAGATATTTAAGAATTCTTTTTGCAGCTTTGAAGTGAGATTCCTTTGGATTTGTTTGATATCTTGCACAAAGACATACGACAAACATAATATTTGGTCTACTTGTTGTGAGATATAGTAAGGAACCAATTAAACCTCTGTATTTTGTTTGATCTACGCCTTTTCCAACAGCATCTGCATCCATATAACAGCTTGAAGGCATAAGTGTGCTTGTTGTTAAATCAAGTGTGTTCAAGCTTTGAAGAATCCAAACCCTTTGAAGTTTGATGGAAGGTTGGTTGTGCTTGTTGTTGCAGAGGTGTTTTAGAATAGGATCCGGGGTAGATTTTCTGTGTTAAATCCACTCTTGATTGAATCCAAAGCTTAAGAATTCTCAAACCTTTTAATTGAAAGTGTTTTTCAAACTAAGTGAAAAACTACATGTTGTTTTGTCGAAACAACCGATTGTTTTATACTTAGGTGTTTTTAGAAAGGTTGAAAACTGTTTTTGATGGTTGACTTGCTGTCAAACCAAAACAACCGATTGATTCGAGCATTCAACCGA
>Ga0123342_1005255_pt1 | contig 18982 bp, 9 predicted proteins | sample Turbeawhitnodule_FD_89960 | JGI IMG/M metagenome (GOLD analysis project Ga0123342, IMG submission 89960) | Root nodule microbial communities of legume samples collected from Mexico - Turtle bean Mexico white nodule | ecosystem: Host-associated > Plants > Roots > Nodule | place: Mexico: Nepantla...
CCGCAGCGGCGCCGTACTGTTTCTTTGCAGGTTCTTGAGATAGATCCCGAAGAGGAACGGAGGTGAGAAGCGGTGCGCACGTCGATCCCTTGACGAGGCAGTTTTCAGCGTTCCGGTCAACGGGCGGGATCACTTACTCTCAACATTTTATCGATTACCCATATTCAAATTACCATATAGGCTAAGGATTGACAATTGCCTAAGCTAAGAAAAATGAACTTACTTGTGTCACACAGGGTTAGACTTTAAGCAAATGTCAGAGAGTTAGGTCGGTATTGAAGGTGCAATTAGTTCTAGAAGGGGTGAATGGAGCCTTTAAGCTCTCTTTTCACAACGGATAACTAGACCATCTAATGGATCACCTGACAGAAATATATAGTAAGATTGTCTAACATATTGTTTAGTAAGATCGTCCAGTAAATTGTCCAAGAATGAGATTAAAACAACAAAGAGAGTAAAGAGATAAAAAAAAATATTTATCATGGTTCGCCAAAACCCCAACTACGTCTGATCTCCTTAAGAAACTACTTAAGAGCTTCCACTAATCAATTGGTTATAACAAGTATTGTCACATCTCCAGTTCAACAATTATTCTCACATTCCCAAGTTACATCGAGTATTAACACATCTCTAGGTTACAATTTCTTAACCTCCCCTTGAGATTAAGAACTCTTTAAAGAAACAATAGAACACTCTAAAAAAAGCTCAATCGAGTATAACTTCACAACGTGAAGAATTACAATGATTCAACACTCAAACCAATAGACTAGACACTCTAATAGCTAGATTAGACACTCACTCTACAACTCTCTTTTATTTTCAGCAAGATTACTAATATAGCTTTTGTTGCTTGACTTGCCTTATGCTCCTCCAATCTCTTTATATATATATTTTAAATTGACCTTTGATCCTTGAATTAGTTAACGTTGAATTTTGCATTATCTTTTATCTTCTATCTTCCAGTCAAATCTAAGAATCAAAATCATGAATAGTTTCAAGCTTTGAGAATAAAATGATAATATCAATCATGAATCAAGAACTTAATATTATCGATAAATATCACCTCAATACATAAGAGTTTGAATAGATTACTCACAATCTCAAAGAAAAGAATTAGCCATTCACGGTAGCTAATACAAGCATGGACAACAAGAAAATAATATTCAAAGCATTTCTCCTTGATGGTTGCCTTTGTTAGGGTTTCCTTCCTTTGGTTCCTTCCAATGATGTTTAGGGTTATGCCTGGTAAGTGTCATATTTTAGTAATATTTCTTATTAAAATACGGGAACTTGTGGATATTTTGTAAGGCTTGTTTACCATGATCTTGATTCTTAGATTTGACTAAAAAGTACTTCTAAGTTTCTGACCTAAATAAAAATGCTTAACATATTTAAATACTAGGAATAGATTTGAAATGTTAATTGCTATCAACATTTAACCGTAAGGATAAAGAGTTTTTATAAATATGCGAGGGATCGATATTTAGGAGACTCTCTTAATAATTTTATATATGAGAAATCGATATAAATGAATTTTATATGGGCATCAACATCAATCAAAGATAGAATATTACTATGCTTTTCAAAATACAAAAGAGTAAGAAGGATGAACCCCAATCCCAATTTTCCCTATTGATTCAACAACTCTTTACTTTGCTTTCTTTACAATTCTTGCAACCATACACAACAAACTTTATTATTTTGTTTTCTATTTAGTGAATCTTATACTTGATAATTCAATTGTTCCTTATGAGTTCAATTTTCGTCCCTAAGAACAAATTATTACTTTTGACACAGTACACTTGCCATAAAATAATCATTAATGTCTCACACCTTCTATTTAACCTAATTGGGCTTGGGCTAAGTGACATCTCACTTAAGTGAATTATTACTTGCTTAAGCGATTTTTACGAGAAAAAATCCAAACATATAGAGAACCGTCTAGTCTCTCTTTCGTCTCGTCAAATCATATAGAGACATAACAAACTGTCTAAACATATAATTTAGATCGTCCAAGATCTCAATAGGTATTAAGTCTTTGTAGATATCACTTGATAAGATCATCGCCTAATAAGGTCAATTCTTTAAGTCTCAACATTGCTTATTTTAAGTTTGAGTCCTCACACCTATTATTTCAAGTTCCATCGTGACTTTTGTTTTGATCATGGTGCTTTAAAACGTATACTTTTATGCCTAGTTAGACAATTTAATGTTCATATCTTTACTTAAATTTTATCATGATTGATGGCTACCACCCAACCACAAGTTCTACTAGAGCAAGGATTAGAAGACTCCAAGTATAATGAAACTCAACATGGACTATCAAAGGGACATTCTTACATTTCTTAGACCTTCTCTAGTTATTAAAAAATAGAATAATATGTCATTTCTCTTGTAAAATAACTTGACCTATAAAATTAGGTCAAGTAATATAGATTTTGGGCTTGTATTTAGCCTTGAGTTTACTAGGATTAGGATTTCTAAACCTACCTAGGATTTAATTGGACTCAATTTTGGTCCATCTTAAATCCTAGGCCAGTCATGAAAACCTATAAGGTGTACATGAGTTACATTGCCTTCATATGGCAAGTGTGACTTGAAAACGATGCCACTTTTAAATTCAAAAGTCCCTCCACTTTTTCCTTTACCTTGGTTAGATCCTTCACCTATAAATGGAGGTGTTTGGCTCATTAAAATTTAGATAATAATATTAGAGTTATGTTGCCAATGTTGCAAGCAATAAGTCTTTTTGTCTTGCCTCTCTTTAGGTTAGACACCTTTGTTGATCTCCTTTCCTTATTCAAATGATTAGGATTACAATTTGTGTACTATCTTTTCTTGTGTGTTTTAATATTTTTTATTGTTATTTATTTTCTATTTATTTTAGTTTGTCAATCACAATTCATTTTGAATGGCACTTTCAAATTGAACTTTTGTTAATTTTCACTTGTTTTGACCTCTAATTTAAAGTGATGTTATTACCTTGATGAACATTTGAAGATGAAATTTGTAGTGGTGTTATAACTTTCATCATTTCTCGTCAATTGAAAATAATAAGACTAATGTTATTTTTTATGATAATAATGATATTTAATTCTTTTTTAAAAGTATTGTACTAAATAAATAATAAATATTAGTTTATTTGTTTGAGAAGTAAAATAAATATTGTTAAGTTATTTAAATTTTTCTTTAATTATACATAATTGTTATAGAAATAAGATGTTCACTTTATTTTAACTTTGTAGATTATGAAAATAAGTTGATAATAATAGATTATCTATTTTTTTTATTTTATTTCGATGTTTTTTAAAATAAATTTTGATAGTGATCCATTATTTTTAAAAATTATTTTATATGATCATGATGTGCCGAGGTTTTGAAAATGCTATTTTTTTCTTAATTTGTTATAATAATATACTACTAAACTAGATCAATTTCTCAATTTATGCTTTTTTAAATATTAATACATGTATAATGCATAATTTATAAGAAAATATATAATAAATCACTTAAATAAAATATACTATTTAATATATTTTACTTTTTTAAAAAATAACCTCATAAAAATTAGCATGATTAAGTTTTATAAAAATATAAGCATTTTTAAAATGTTATAATAAATTATAAACCATAATTTATTTTATTAGAATAGATTTTATAGAATCTTTGACAGTTAAATATTTTTTTTATATAATTATTACATTTAATAAAAAAGTTGTAAAGTGTAAACTAGTTAGTTTTATTGTTTGTATTACTATTACAATTACGAATCTGCATTTTTTATTTTTATCATTACAGCACATGTGACACCATTAAGTAATAAACCAAAAATTCATTCTCAATTTAATCAACATTAAACATAAAAAATATTATATACAAAAGAAGAAAATATAATGAAATGTGCTTTTCTTTTCTTTGCTTTGGACCCGTAGAAAGACTTAATTAAATCATTCTTATCCTTTACCACCACCATCAACCACATTCCCTCCGTATCCTCCATCACCACCACCCCCCTTATTCTTAACCCTCCCAATCAAATCCCAAAAGGAAGCATTTTTTTTCTATTCACAAACAAAACTACTAACATTTCCCTACACTCTCCAGTGGATGTAGAAGCGCATGCAACTTTTTTTCAAGGATGCAACACGCACCGAATCTAGATTACACACTCTTAACAATGTTCATTTGCATTGGAACCTTGCGCTTGGGGGTAAGCCCAAATATGATAGGAACACGCACGAGAAATAGTGCCTTGGGGTTCAGTGTCTTCCTTTTTCTACGTTCTTCCTCTTTCTAAGTCCTTCTAACTGAGTTTTTCCTTGTTTGAAGATTGTGAATAAGTAAATCAGATTGAAAGTAACTTTTCCGTAAAACGAAATGAGAATATATTTTAGTCATTGATCTATATGATTTTATTTAAATCCATAAAATTGTTTCCAAAAAACGTCTTATGATCAAGGAATTTCATCACTTACCCTTTGCCTCCTCTTGTTGAGTCCTTCTTATACCTCTAGTCACATGTTTCATTCACAATTTCATAAGAAAAATGTTAAATTAGTGTTTCACAAATTGAAATGAACATAAAGAGAATTATTGATTTTTGTGATGGTGTGATAGAGCTAGGATCACTCCCTTGGATTCGAGGTCAAGGGAAGAAACCTCCAGAAAACATATAAGAGAGAAGATAGGAAATAATTCTTTTCTTATATTCATTCCTTTCATCATAGTAGTATTTAAACAAATTATCTAACGCCAATCATTGGCAACCCGCAATACTAGGAAACAACAAAACAGAATTGGATTGCGTATCTACCCCTATGACTTAGCAGAAAAACAGAATTGTATATGACTTAGCATAATTCTCCTTCACACATAGTCACTTAGGTAAGTGGATTTTTGGGTCATCCTAATGGATTTGGACGAGTGGGCCTCTGCATTCCTATCATGGTGCCCACAATCCCTTTTGTTAACTCATTCCCCTCCATCTAGTCACAAACTTTAATTACAATTTCATAAGACAAAGGTCAAATTAGGGTTCCACAAAGATTAATCAAAACATAGAAAGAGAAAAAGGATTGAGAATGAAAATATGCTTTTACATGAAAAAGGAAAAGAAAATGGTAAGTAAGGTTTAACGAAAATGAAAAGTAAGGTAAAAAAAAGAAAGTAAGAAGTGAAGTGGGTATGTGGGTTTATGGTAGTGAAGATATTCAAATCCAATAGAGAGATTAAAGACGACTTTTTAAATCAATTTGAAAACTATTCTTACATGCATATTTTCATAAAATATTTTAAATAAAATTTTGTTTCTAATTTTTACCTAACATATTTAAAAAATTTAAAAATTTAAAATTTTTCAAAATTTGAAATGTAAGACTCTAGGATTTCAAAATTTGAAAAAATTAAAATTTAAAATTTTTGAAAATTTAAAAAATTAAAAAATATGCAATGTTCATAAAAATAAAAAAAAGTAAATTATTAATATAAAGATAAAATAGAAAAAAAAATTTAAAAAAAAATCACTTAATATTATTATATAACTGTAATAGATTAAATATTTTCCCTTTTTAACATAGAAGATAGCATTCATCTAAGGGTGAGGAATTAACGTCTCTTTATAGCCGTTAGATATAGGGCATCAAAACAAAAGTCCATACTCCCCTCTTATAGCTGTTTGCGGCGCATCTTCTTCTTTCTTGCTAAAACCCTAACAAAACAGACGCAGGAGCATAGCGTGATCGAAGGAAGATGGTGCAGCGTCTCACCTATCGTAAGCGGCACAGTTATGCCACAAAGTCCAACCAGCACAGGGTTGTCAAGACCCCTGGTAATTCATCCATTCCGAACATTTCATTCTTTCATTATGCTATTCATCCAAACATTCTACTTCCGATTTCAATTCTACTCTAATGCTTCTACGTTCGCTGTTCTGGATATAATGCAGGTGGGAAACTCGTTTATCAGACCACCAAGAAGAGGGCTAGCGGACCTAAGTGCCCCGTCACTGGCAAGAGGATTCAGGGGGTGTGCTTTCTGTTACACTTTCAATTCTTTTTTTTTTTTTTGGTGTTGTGTAATTTTCAGGGTTCTTTTATTGACTTATTTTGTTTGACGCTTTATTCTCTCTCCATATGTTACTTTGGACTAGTATGATTAATTGCCTTATGTTGTGTATATAATGGCCCGAGCATCAGTGCGTGTGGGAGAAGGGTTCTGATCGTAGTTTGGATTTTGATTTTTGTGTAATTGACATGCGATAGCCTCAGCTTTTTGGTTATTATAATGTGATAGGCATTCAATGTGTGCACAGAGTTTTTCTTTCTTGCTTTAAATTTTGTTTATATTAGAGCTTTATGTTTAGTATGTTTTACCTTCCAAGCTTGTGAACAGGGTTATGAATGTTTAGGGTGTTTGAAATCTTCTAAGATTGGCGTGCATAGGTAAGTGGGGATAAGCTAAAACATACCTTATAAATATAGAGTATCTAGTTTTTGATTTAATATTTTATTTTTGTAATTTTGGTTGATGAAATGAGGAATGATGTGTTGTTTAGTCTCAGTTTGGTTTGTTGCCATTCAGTGTATTATCTGATACAGATTGGTTTGTACGATGTATGATTTCCTTTGGTGATTGTTCTATTTAAGTCTTTCTAAGCTTCATTAGATTCGATTACCAGACGTTTTTTGTATTATAGAGGCATATTATGTTTCTTGTGTTTAGATTTAATAGAATAACTTTTTTAACTGTTTTTTTGTCTGATAACTGCAGATTCCACATTTGAGGCCTGCAGAATACAAAAGGTCAAGGTTACCTAGAAACCGCAGGACTGTAAACCGTGCATATGGTGGAGTTTTGTCTGGAAGTGCTGTCAGGGAGAGGTTTGTCGTACTTAACATCTGTTATAATTAGAAGAACTTTTTGTGATTTAATGGTTTGGTCTAAGTTTTTAACTTCTCTGATTTTACAGGATTATCCGAGCTTTCTTAGTTGAGGAGCAGAAGATTGTGAAGAAGGTCTTGAAGATCCAGAAGACCAAGGAAAAGCAGGCCTTGAAAGGTTAAATTTGGACAGCAAAATGAGATACATCTTTTTGGAGGAGGATTGTTAGGTTTGAGTGTGGTTATAGTAAATCACAAATTTTATTAGAGTTGTTATGTTAATCATGCTTCTATTATTTGGTTTGTCTTGGACTCATTCTAGTGCAATTGTTAACTTTGTCAATGCTATTCTGGTAACAGTTTATTTTTGTCTCAGAATTTATTTTGATGTTTCTGTTTACTATGTTTCTACAATAGGACTTTGATATTCTACTCGAATTGTGATACATCTCAATTTGGACTATTTGTTTGTTTCGATTATGTGCTAGTGCATAGCAAAACCGGTTAAAAGTGGATGCAGAAGCAGAAATGAGTATCATTTTTTGGTATATTTTAATGAGTGAACAGTTTAGACAGTCATAGGCGAAGGTCTCCTCAGATTGTGAGTAACATTTTAGCTTCTGCTAGCCAAACTTAATGTTGTTACCAGAAGTTTACTTTCATGACCAAATAAAATTTGTCGGTTGATTGACAAATGTAAATGAACATGAACTAAAATTACATGCATAATAAAGATATATTTATTCTACATTATATAATATTTTTATTATAATAGTGTCATTTTAGTTAAAAAAGTATTTTAAGTATTTTTAAGAAACACTTGCTTGTTTTTTAAATGATAAATTTAGTGAGTTTTGTTCATGTAATTTGAAAGAGCAAATCAGAAATTGAAATAAATTATGATAAATATTTTAAATTATGTTTTTCTTAAATCTCGGGAAAGTGTAGGTAATATTTAAAATAGTTGAAAATAATAAATAAAGTAATTATTAATGTATAAATTGTTTATGACATTAGTCAAAATTATTGACGTAATTTATTAAAAAAATTCTAATTTAAAATTTATTTAAACGTGTAATTAAAAGTGAAAAAAAAATTGGTACAATTTAAATTAATTTGACGTTGAAGAAGAGTGATTTATATACACAATTATCATGAGTATGACCTTAGCAAAATACACTTTATTTTTACTTATTTGAAACTATTCCTCTACTTCATTATGAATGGAAAGTTGCAGTTACTCTACTAGTGTGTTATGAGAGAAAATAGAGTAATTATTTTATATAGAAAATTTGAAATACTTTACGATAAAGGAATTTTAAAAGAAATTTAAATTCAAATTTTATGAGAGTGAATGGATTACTTAAAAGTAGATCATTTCAAATTTCATTTAAAAAATAAATATTTGAAATTCTTCATATTTCTAAACTTATTTCCTTAGTTCGATTTTGATTCAAAAGTTCTCAACGTCACTAAAATAGAAACAGTATTTATAATTATTTTTCAATGAATGTTGATTAGGATTTTTTTTATTGATGTTGATAAGAATTATTTTTTATTTCAATTGTTATAATTATTTTTGTTGTTACCGAACACATTATTTCTTACTTGATATTAAATAAGACCTTATTAGTCTCTCTAAAGAAAATTGTTAGATTTTTTCGATCAAAGTCTATTATAATTTTTTTTAAATGTATATAGTAATGTTTTTTATCGTCAACATGAATATTATTTTGTCAATAATATTTTTTTTCTTAAATCTTGATTGAGAATATTTTCAGCCTATTATTATTTAAGATTTTTTGAGTTTTATATAATTTTCTGTATTTGGTAGTAATTGAAATACTTTATCCAATAAAAAGATTAAAATTCAATAAATTTAAATTATTTATTCGAATAAAACATTTAAAAAGCAAAAAAATTTAAAATGATATTAATTCAAATTTAATTTATTTAAATTTCTTAAAATTTAGAAGATTTCTTATTCAATGGAAAAGTATATACTAATGGTATAGTGATTACTAAATGCATTTATTGTTAATGTTGTGAGTGAGAGTAATAGTTTAATGATAATAAGATGAATGTTTCACTACTTTTGATTTAGAGTTTAGGATTTGGTAGACTCAGTTAGAAAGAAGAACCGATCAGGTACACATTACTAAGGCATGAAGTCTCGATTATGATATAAGTTTCACCATTTATTGTCAATATTGTGGATGGTAATCGTTGGTTGATAGGAACACCGACTCTCAGAAATTTTCCAAATATTTCAATAACTTTCTGCCCATTTTCAATATAAAATCAAGCAAACATATTAATGTTAATTTTACCTTTCTGCCCATTTTCTGCTCATCGATATTAAAATATATGACGTCTAGTGTGTATGAAGCCCACCTTCTCTTACAGCATAATTATTTTATATGATTTTCTGTATTTCGTAGTAATTCAAAAACTTTATCCAATAAAAATATTAAAAATTCAAGTTATTTTTTACTTTTGAATTGTTTCATTTAACAAGTCTTTTAATATTGTGTAATTCAAAATTATTTTTTCATGAAAAAAAAAGTTTATAGATTGAACAATTTAAAAATAATTTTTCATAAAGTTTTCAAATTGTATAATAGTATTAGGAATTGTACAATTTGAAAGCTTTTTTTTTTTCAAAAAAGTAATTTTTGAATTGTTTAATTTAAAATATTTTATTCCTTGAGTTTATGGAAAAGGAGAAGGGATGACGACAAAAAAGAGCTAATTGGTCTTATAACCAACCTTCACGTGGGTGCAGAAAGAGAAAGAAATAGTCGGTTTATCGAAGATCTATCTTTAAATGTCTTAGTTTTTCAACCCCAACTCTCTTAGTTGACATTGTACGTGATGTACCCTTACATTTTTCTTCCTACATCCCCAACAATGTTATGCAAAGCTAAACCTATCCTTAGTATTTTTAAAATCCTAAAACGCATATAAGACCCACAATCTACTCTTTCTTCTTCCTTGCCCACAAAATGCACACACAGACTCTATTGCTCTTTGAACGGCGGCCGTGCTGCTCCATCTCTTAGCACATGAAGACATTTTTCTTGGTGGTGATCAGTGGTGTCTTCGCAACTTGGTGGTGGTTTGGTGCTTTTTTTTAGCAGTTTTATGTTTAAATAAGAAGGTAAGTAATTTTTTTTTGGTTTTCGTATTTGTAGTTTCATTTTTTTTACGGATTTTCATTTTCACAATTCATATTTAGTGATTCTAGACAATGCAGTCCAATAAGTTTACGAAAAAGGGAATCCACACTTTGCTTTTCGCATTTCAGAATATTGAATCCGTATTGCATTTTGGATTCAACAATCTATAAGTCAGAAAAATCATTCTAGATCCACGAATCCGTAATTCAAAATATGCATTTTGGATTGACAAATCTATAAGTCAAAATAACTTATGGATCCATCAATCCGTAATAAAAATTAGGCTTCCAAATTCAGCAATTCGTAAATCAACAATTTATTAAAAATTTGCTTCCAGAACAACCCTCATCTGAAAAACAAAATTATTTACTTACGGAGTGACGAATTCGAAAATCACAGTTTCACTTTCGGATTGATCAATCCATAGCACAATCATGGATCCCGATTGTAACCACAAAAACTCCATAACCACCCATACTCTTAAAAAAACTTAATTCTTATCTTTAAAAGTAAAGCAACACTTCGAAACGCAACTCACTCCTCCAACTTGTTCTGCATAACTAAATTAATCCTCCATCAACACCTCAGATGAATGAAGAAGAAGAATAGTGTCAAACCAACTCATCCACGATGTCTTTTTCAAATAAAAGGTCAAACCTAATTTCAGAATTTAAAAAATTGTGAAGGTGCAGGGAAGAAAAACGCAGGGGTGCATGAAGAAACTCCCCTTGTAGGATATATATGAATTCGGCCTTAAAATTTACACTTGTACTTTTTCTTTAGTTAGTTTTTCTTATACATAATTGAAGAGTTTTTTTTTCTTAATACTAAAAAATTTGGTGAATCCTCACATGGCGTTGAAGTTACACTACAATACTTTCACGCGAGAAAATTAAATTTAAGAGTGCGAAACCCTAAAATTTCTATACTTTTTAACCAAATCCTATAAACATGGTTTTTCTTAAACACGTTTTAAACATATAGAAACCTCCCCCTTCTATTTTATTCCACTGTGAACAAAATATTCGATACCTTTTTAAATTAAAATAAATTTTTTATTTTTTACTTACACATATAAACCTTTTTTTTTTCTCATAATTAGACTGACTCCTGTTAAACTCTTTTAGCAAAAACAAGTGAACACTGAGTTAGTAGCTAAAAAATAAGCAAGTGAAAAACACATAATTAACATGGAGGTTAAAAAAATTAGTATGAAGACTTAGCCACAAAAAATAAAAATTAAATGACTACCTTTTATGTCAGTATAAGTTGTTTTAATGTGGGGTCGGGTAGTTATAATTAGTATATACAATGCTGTTAATTTTGAAAGATTGTGATCATACACGTTAGGAACTTTTTTCATCATTTTCATTACGAATATCTTATATAATAAGCAGTTGATGGAAAAAAACTGCACAGAATGCTTCAATTAAAATGGCGTGTTAAGGTCATCAGGTGTAAGAGTCTCATTAGGTTTCTTTTTCATCTGTCAAATCTCTATTCCATTGACGTTTGAGTTGGCATGCAAAGTTAGAAAAAGTTAAAAAATATACAATAATAAAAAAAAACAGAAATGTAAGCTAAAAAGAGAGATTCAGTAGAAGGGAAAAAATGCTTATAATTTAGTGTAAAACAATGCACTAAGTATTGCACTTAGTTGTGGAATAAGTAGATGAGACATCAGAAGGAAAAGAGGAAGTATCCCAAAGCATATTTGACTTCCATGCATCGCCAATATTGAATGGCATGCCACTGAATGGAAACCCAATGGATCTTACTGTTTCAAACTCTAAGCCTAACTCTTGGTCCTCAACACGAGGCATATTCACATTAGGAGCCTTTACCAATGCATTAATATTATCATACTGTGGCTCACCAAATGTAGTTTGCATCTCACGTAGAAATGGTAATGGGTAGCCACTACACTGCTCTTGCACCCCACCAAAGCTTGTACTTGTATTTGTATTATCCTCTGAAGTCTTGTTGAAATCTCCAAGCACCGATGATGACATGTTCAACAACATGGAAGAAACGTCCATTGTAGATTTAGCATTAGTATTACCATCCGACGTTTCAAAAGGAGATGATGAGAATAGAAAGCTGGTGCCAAGGTCTCCATTTGAAATGGGAAAATTATCAAAGGCTTTGTAAAGCAATGGGTTAATGATGGACTTGTATGAGACAGCATCAAAGGGACAAAGTGCTGTACTACTATTAGGGGTTAAAGGTGGTCCATCATTGTAATTGTTAGTACAGTACTGGGTGGCTAAGGTTGTTTTCTTTGTAAATGATATGTCTGAACAAAACTGGGTGCTGTCTTGATCTTTGGTTAGGATATGATGAGAGGTTCTTGTTTCAGGGAGGGAAGAGACCCAAGAGTGAGATAAAGCTCTTTGAGCTGTAGAATTGGTTTTCTTGAATATCCTGCATATAGCCCATGATCCCTGCATGTTCAACAACAAGTTATAAAGCTAAACACTTAAAACTTGAAACACCTAATTAAGAAACATACTAAGAAAATAGATTTGGTTACTTACATTAGCAGGAATGGTCTTGTCTACGTACTTTGTGGATAGTGAGTCTGTGAGAGAAGGTAGCCTGAACTCATGCATCATCCAATCAGTTTTAACTCCTTTGGCAGCTCTACCCTTATAAAACACTAGAGATTTCTTCAGGCCAATGCACTTTGAACCTTCTGAGGAGTAGATAGGCCTATCAGTCCCTGTAGCTTTCCAGAACCCAGCTCCAGTTACCCTATTAGGCCTTGCACTGTTTCTGTATTTTCTATCCCTGGGACAATAGAAATACCACTCTTTCTCTCCAGTCGTCGCCAACTCTACACACATTAGAATAATAAACCAAAACTGTTAGACATTAGGGACCTTTAACTATTAACAAGTAAAAAAAGTGGTTGAATGAAGAAGAAGAGATATGCATTATACTTGGAAGATCCCAAGGGTCATATTTATAGATATCAAGCTGCTTGATGAGCTCAATAGTCAAAGGGCGTTGCTGGATCTTCCTCTTGAGGTAAAACCCTACAAGCTCCTCATCAGTTGGATGAAACCTGAACCCAGGCAGCATAACTTCATCAAGTTTCTCACCATCATTACTTATGTCTTCCATCATATCTCAACCTATTTTCTTCCAACCCAAGAGAGAGATCCGTTGTTGAAACTGGTTTGAAAGTACTGAAGAAGTAGAATAACCCTAGAAGAGGTGGCAATGGTGAGAAGTATATATTGATAGTTGAAAGAGAAAGAAGAAGGTGAAGAGTGAGAGTGTAGTTAAGTTGAAGGTGATTATATGGTTCCTGAGAAGGGGTCTGGCTCCGAAGGTTCAGCCGTTTTTTCTGGTGACTTTGAAACCAGTGTGTGCTTTGCGAGGATCACTTAGGTTTGGTTCATCAAAACAAGCAAGCAAAGGGCAAAGCTCTTAATACGGAACGACTACCGAGAAACAAATTAAAGCCATTGAACATTTAAGTCAATACACTACCATGCTCATATTCATTACAAAATAAACTCACTTTTTTCACCTAACAACAACATCATTAGTTTCACACACACACACACTCATAATTACAAAATAATGCTGCTATTAAGAGATCATTTTGCTCAACAATATACTACCATTATTTACCTGTACCTTAACTAAACAACATTTTTCTTTCATATATTCATATTTGAAATTAAAAAAGAAAATAAATGTAATTAAAATAGTAATTTATTAAATTGTTAGGTAGGTGTTATGAACACTCGATTAGCAGCTTCCGGGGGATTGCAATCTTATGGTATATTTAATTACCCTTTAAACACATTAATGTGATGAAAGTTTTGGTCTATGGACAACATGGGATCAAAGTTCCAAGTAATGAATGATATTTATTCAATATAGTGTTTGAAACTTTGAAATATGATTTGGAAACGTGGACCTGAACCAGATTCCGAAACAGAGCTCAAATTAATTATTTAACAGCAAATTCTAGTCAGACCCACTAAGGATTTTATAATTTAAGGTTTCTCGTAATCCGAAAATCCCGTTTCTATTCCATTCCCATAGCTTCTATTCCACTGATTTTGGCAGGGTTGAATCAGTTAAATAATAATAATAATAATTTTTAAGGTTAATGTCAAATTTCTAATAAAAACAAGAGTGCGTGTGATCAAAGTCTAATGAGGTTGAGGGGACCACTTTGTCCTTATGGAAACCTTATATCAACTTTTTAATCTTAACTAAACCCATATTTCTTTGTTCCTACCACTGTATCTAACATCACAGTTAGCTAAGTTTCTCTGCAACATCTGCTTCATGGATATTACTTTCACCTTCTTCTTCTCTTAATAAAGCTTTTCTTCACCAAATTTACGCGTCAAAATTTAATTTATGATACTTTCTTAAGGGAACTTTTACAAACATTGGACAATTTTGTTTAAACTAAATAAATGTTTACAAAATAAGTTTTTTTTTAAAACTGCGTATTAAGAACCAACTAGGATTTATTTATTAAAATAAATAAAAACTACGTTTTAAAAAAAATAAACAGATTAGGCAAAACACATTAAAAAAATATTATTACTTTATTAAATAAAAACTTACGTAAAAAAAAAATCAAAGTATTGTTCAAGATTCAACTGACCTAACATTTTTGGGATATATATATATATATATATATATGTAAAGATGAGGTATGTGAAATAAAATGTATGGATCATTTTTAAAAATATGTATCTTATAGCTTCAATTTTTAGTGTCCTAAAACAAGTTTTGAAATCTATCATTGGAATCTCATTAGATAGTTCTTCTAGGGAGACGTAGACATAATAAAAGAACAACTTGGGTGGGTTGGAATATGTAAGACTAGATTTTTAGAGATTTGATAAAGACGTGTTCTTATTATGATGTCCTTTTAAGTATGTATAAATAATTATCACGTTTGACCTCTCTGCTAGTAATTAATCTGAAGGAGAGATTCTGTTGATTCAACTATAATGTCTCTACTACAAATTTGTGTTCCTTTTCTCTCTATGCTCTATATTTCCTTTTCGTTTATGTTCTATTTTCTTTTTCTTTTAATATTTTATTTCTTCTGAAGCTGAACAGAATTAAATAAGACATCGTTTTCCTTTTCTGTCCACTGATAAAAAATGAAGTTCTGTGGAGAAAGTGATGAAACACAAAGCAAACTCAATTTATTACTCACTCTAAGGTGCATATATTTTCGTACATATTTTTGGAAGTGAGGCAACTCAGCATTAATTTGGTGTTGTTTTTTGACATTACTAATTGGACTTTGGCCCCTTATTGAAAGTGTTGGCGGTGCACAACACGTAGAAAGAGGCATAGATGTTAGGGTTTTTAGAGTTTGACTCAGTTTTAAACTTTGGTTACACGTTTGGGAAGCAAACCCTAGGTCAAGGAACAGACAAAAATGGTTCCAACCGAGGGCTAGACTTTGGGGACCTTCACTGAATTTGGAGTCCCAAGTTTGCCATTTGACTAAGTAAATTTTTTCATTAATTAGTGTACGACACTGCCCTCCAACTCAAAGACATGTTTGGCAAAGCCAAGTGCACGTGTGAGGTTTTAAACAAAATTTAAGACACTTTTTGTGTTCCATTGCTAAAAGCTATGGTGTTTGGTTTCACTAGTGGCAAGAAATTGAGAAATCCCATACTTCGCATTCCCAAAGTCTACAAAAATAAAATAAAATAGGATTAATTTTCCTTTCATATACTTTTGTAGAACTTTTTTTATACTCAAATGCATTCTCATGGATCCACATTGTAGTGTTAATACATAAAAAAAATACGACTGAAAATATTTTCACCAATGACTTTCATGTTTCATTATTTGTGTAAATTCTCACTGATACTTCTCTTTTTTTTTTTAGGCGTTTAGAATCTAAATAATTGGTAGTTAATTAGATACCAATTTAGAAACTATTTATCAATAATAGAAATTATTTTAGACACCAATAATTTTTATAGTCTCTAAAATGGTCTCTAATTTAGTTACTGTAACAACTAATTATTTTTTTTTTTATAAAATTAATTTCTATTTAATGATTTTCTTTAGTTTTTAAAATTGATTTCTATTTAATAATTTTATTGTAGTGTTGATTCAATACTCTTTAGAACAAAGAGTTTAGTGTCTTCATAATTTTGTCGAGTCTTAAATTATACGAAACCTTATAATACAAAATTTTGTCAACTTTTATTAAATACAAATTGTGATTTTATTAAATATATAGAAATCAACATGAGATGAAATTTATTCATATATAATTGTAAGCCTTATCTGGATAAAATAACTGGAAATTGTATATTGAACTAAGGTACAATGCAAAGTTTAAAGTTTAAAATTTGATTTCTCTTATTTTTTTTACTGGTAAAAAATTAATATATTTATGGTAAAAAATTAATAAATAAATATAAAAAGCATTTAAGAGACATTTCAATTCTTATAAAAGAGATTTTAGAACAACATTCTGTCCCTCGCATATAATCCAACACTATTAGGATAGAGTTAAGAAAGGGAAATACATAAATATAACACAAAATGTGCTTTTCTTTTCGCATATAATCCAACACTACTAGGGTATGGTTAAAAAAGGGAAATATGGATAACCCAAAATGTGTCTTTCCGACTAAAGATATACCTCCAAACTTACATCACCCAGTGGATAAGTTCAACCCAAAGGTAGAGTACCATATCTAGCTTCGTGGGGTTTGACATCAAGCTACCACAGTTAACACAGTCCAGACCTTGCATAAATAGGTTCCATCCAACTTCATACTTTGTGTATGACATGTGATTGGTAGTAACTGAAATCTTTGATTTCTCCAACCTTCACAACATTAGTTTTCATTACTCCAATCTTCCATAGCACTTCCTTCCACCATATATAGCATCCGAAGCCCCAACAAAATACCTGCAAAACCATTTGAAATACAGAGAAACTAATACCCCCCATTAACCCAACACATTCAGAAGAGAATACACGAGTTGGACGCAAAAGATGATGAGAGTGAGTTGGATGAGGTGGGAAGGGAAGAAAGGAAGTGGTTATTATCATAGCAGAGAAGAAATAACCTTAGTCAAGAGGCTCTCTTTCAGCAGAAGGCTCGCATCAGATAGCTGAAGCAGGGGGATTTGAATACAAAGTACTTTCATTCGACTATTAAATGGAGAAGAGTAAAGAACAGTTTTAACGGGTTGAGAGACAAGGGTCAGTGGTACGACAAGCAGGGTGCGGTGAAGGACAAGGTCAGAGAATAATTCAAAGAGAGGTTCTCTAAAGAAGCTCGTCAGAGTGTCAAGCTATATAATGCAGGGTTTAACAGGATAACAGAAGAAGACAACGTCTTGCTGGTAGGAAGGATCTCTGAAGAGGAAGTAAACCAGGCAGTGTGGAGTTGTGGTAGCGATAAAAGTCTGGGTCCTGACGACTTCAACTTCAGTTTCATTAAGCTTCATTAGGAAGAGATGACGGCAGACATCATAAGTGCAATTCATGATTTTGAGGAGGAAGGAAGATGGCCAAGGGGGACAAATGCCTCTTTTATATCTTTGATCCCTAAAGTTGAAAATCCACAAATCTTGAACGAATTCAAACCAATTTCTTTGGTTGGGTGTTTGTACAAAATTGTGGCAAAGATCTTGTCTCTGCGACTGAAGAAAGTGTTACACAAGGTCATAGACGCTAGGTAGTCGACGTTTTTTGGAAGGCAAGAGGATTATGGATAGCGTCTTAGTAGCAAATGAAGTTCTGGAAGAAATCGAAAGGAGAAAGAACAATTGTATTTGCTTCAAGGTTGACTATAAGAAGGCGTATGACTCAGTTGATTGGGGTTTTCTGTACTATATGCTTGAGAGGCTAGGCTTTTGTGGGAGATGGATTGGTTGGATTAGAGTGTGTCTTGAGTCCTCATGAGTCTCCGTGCTAGTGAATGGGAGACAATTTCCTCTGCATCACCCACATAGGACGCACTGTGGGTCCACTAGTTGAACCGTCCTTCTACATAAGTTTTGCTTTGTAGTTATCTTATTTTGCATGACCCTCCTTGCTAGACATTGGGATGAGGGTATAACTTTCAAGCCCCATAGATTCTAAAAGGTAATGTTGCTTACACCTGTGTACAAGTTAGTCAACAAAGCATATGCATATTTAATCGAATAAGTGTTAGATTGTGGATTCCTCCAAATTCACTTGTCCTACCTTACTAAGTTCAAAGTTAGACTTTCAAAAATTGACATAAATTCTTCCATTTGCGTCCTCTCCCACTTGAACCAATCTCTTCTCCACTTGAACTCCCATACCCAACTATCCCTGCACCATTTTCCAAAACTATATAAAGCCTTGTCTTGAATAAGAAGATTACTAAATAACCTAGGGAACCTAGCTTTCAGTTGACTATTTCTTGTCTAGATATCTTCCCAAAACTTGATATTTAACCCTAACCCTACTAGCCAATCAACGTTGGAGTCAAACCAATTATTTCCTTGCCCATCCACACACACTTTACTTAGATCACGCCACCATCTAGAGTTATGCTCCGAAAGACTAGATTCGTATAAGTTTCTCCAAGAGCCATGTTTTAATACAAAAACATATTTCCATAAACCTGACTCTGAAGACCCCAATCTCCATTTCTATTTTCCTAAAAGGCTTTATTGAACATATCAATATTTTTAATACCTAACTCTCTATCCAGTTTTGATTTACATATATGTCCCATTTAATTCAAGTTATTTTCCCCCCTTCAGCTTCTCAACCCCATAAAAAATTATGTTTTATCTTTGTAATCTTAGAACTAATACAGTTTCTGGATAACCAATGAAAAATCACTAGTTGTTCTTGAATCCAGTTTTTTTTTTTTTTTTTTTGTGGTTTATATATTTTTACTTTTTTTTGTTAAACCC
>Ga0123342_1005256_pt1 | contig 18981 bp, 4 predicted proteins | sample Turbeawhitnodule_FD_89960 | JGI IMG/M metagenome (GOLD analysis project Ga0123342, IMG submission 89960) | Root nodule microbial communities of legume samples collected from Mexico - Turtle bean Mexico white nodule | ecosystem: Host-associated > Plants > Roots > Nodule | place: Mexico: Nepantla...
ACAATAATAGAAAATAATAGAAACTAATTTAGAAACCAATTTTTTTGTTAGTTTCTAAAATGGTCTCTATTTTAGTTCCTATTGTAACTAATTATTTTGGTCTCTAAAAATTGGTTTCTATTTGATGATTTTCTTGTAGTGTTATTTTAAAAAAACTTATTCAACATTATGAATTTCAACAAAATTGTTTAAGTAATGTATTATAAAATTAAATAATCTGTTTTTATTATTTTTTAAATAATATATATATATATATATATATATATATATATTGATTCTATTTTAAAATACATAATGATAAGCAATACCAATCTGAGTAATACTAAAGTGAATAATTTTTAGATGAATAACATTATTAGATCAGAAAACACATATATTTATCGAACACGCTTTCAAATTAAAATACAGAATAATAAACAAGGTAAATCCGTTTCGTATAATTAATATTATATTCATCATTATAAATAAAATTGAGTTCGTCCACACAAAAAAACAAAGGTAGCTGTGGTTTGGATGGTTCACATTCACAGAGAGTCATTGGTTTTTTCTTATTTCTTTACAACATAAAACGGAGACCGTTTCTTCCTGCAATTCCATACATTTTTCTCTCACCTTCATAAATTTACAAATTTCAAAAAATACCCTCTATAATATTTTGATTATTTGGAATTCATTTTTTAAATTTATAATTAACTTTTGAATTACATAATTCAGAAACATTTTTTAAATGCATGCTTACTTTCTGGATTACATAATCCAGAAGTCTTATTTAGCTTTTTTGAATTATGTAATTCGGAAGTCTTTTTTGAAATTAGTTTTCAGATTATATAATTCAGAAACTACTCTATGGAGATGGCACAAGAAGAATAAAAATGTATTTTCATATTGTGTATGAAGGTGGCGGAAGAAGATATGGAGGTGCAGGAAGAAACAGTCTAAAACGGACTGGACTTATCTTTGGATATTGGGCCCAATCCGTTTAAAGGCTGGCCAAGTTCTAACCTTCTTCAACGCGAAATGGGCTTTCAGATTGGGCTGAGGTTCAGAGTACAGTGAGACTAAAGGAACGCAGGGTGGTGGTGGAGAAGGGGTTTCAATCCCGAGAAGTGAAGAAGAAGAAGAAGAAGAAGAAGAGATGAGCGTGGAAGATCTTCCACGGAAAGAGGCTAACGTGCTGAAGGGTCACGAGGGTGCCGTGTTGGCCGCGAGGTTCAACGCTGACGGCAATTATTGTCTTAGTTGCGGCAAAGACCGTACCATTCGCCTCTGGAATCCTCACCGTGGAATCCATATTAAGACCTATAAATCCCACGGCCGTGAAGTCCGCGATGTCCACGTCACTACGTAGTCTCTCTTAATTGCATTTCTTCAATTATCATATCTCTATATTCAGAATGTCATTTGATTTCTTACTGAATTTGAAATGTACGCATATTCAAAATTCAAACACTTCAATTTGAAGGGTTTCGTGATTTGAGCTTTGAACTGTCATGAAATGTAACTGCATTCAACGCCAGTTCATAATACATTATTTGCATTTTGTTACTGTAGGGACAATTCCAAGTTATGTTCCTGTGGTGGAGATCGACAAATATTTTATTGGGATGTTGCAACTGGACGTGTAATTAGGAAATTTCGTGGCCATGATGGTGAGGTGAGGTATCATTCCGTTCCTTGTGTAATGAAATGTTCATTTTTCCATATTTTTTTTCAATTTCAGTTATTTTCTCTTTGAATAGGAGCGAGGATGGTGATATTAATAAACCAGTTTATCTTTAGTTCGTTGTAGTCTTTCTCCTTTGCTCTTGCTAGCTTGAATGCCGTCTTTGTCTTTTACTCTAACACATAACACTAGGTTCTGGTTGGATAAATTTCTTCATATATATTCATTGCAGAGTAAAATAAACTTTTGGCATAAGTTAGAATTAGCTCATTTGTAATTTTATTTGTAGAAGCTTTGTTTTCATTAGTTTCTCCAAAAGTTCATTTTATAACTTTATGTAAGTTAACAACTTATGGGATTAGTTTATTTCATTTTTCCTTCTTTTTTTTCTTCTGTTATTGTCCAAGCAAAAGTTTATCTACACATGGTCTAAATGTATGCGAACACCAACAACAAAATAACCTCTGCAATTATTTTTTATTTTCTCGTAAAACTCCATCCATTTTTAATTTTCATAGTGATAAAATTTAATATGAAAAAAATTAAGATCACTGAGTTAAAATGGTTTGGAGTTATTGATGGTTGTCATCGCTATATATGTTGACACAACCTTATTTTCTGATTCATATTTTCTTCTATAGGTAAATGGCGTCAAATTCAACGAGTATTCATCTGTTGTAGTCTCAGCAGGCTACGATCAATCGTTGCGTGCTTGGGACTGCAGATCCCACAGCACCGAGCCGATTCAGGTGGATTCCGTCAACATATTATATGCATTGTACTCTCTTTCTTTCTACTGCTTTATTAATAGAGTTGCCATTGATATGCAGATTATTGACACATTTGCAGATAGTGTTATGTCTATTTGTTTAACAAAAACTGAAATTATTGGAGGAAGTGTTGATGGAACTGTTCGAACGTTTGACATTCGAATTGGCAGGTTTGTTGCTGCATAACTTCCAGACCATTATTTTTTTTTTAAATAAAATATATGGGACACATTTGTTGCTGCCTTAAAATTTATTTGCTCTATGAAATTCTATTGATGTTATCTTTTCTATCCACCAGAGAAATTTCCGATAACTTGGGGCAACCCGTCAACTGTGTATCAATGTCAAACGATGGTAACTGCATTCTAGCAGGTTGTTTAGACTCTACTCTGCGTCTTTTGGACAGGTATGTTTGTGACACTTTGGGAAAAGTTACCATTGGTCTCTATTCTTGGAAGATTCATAGTACCTTTTTGTGACAGGTCCACAGGTGAATTGTTACAAGAATATAAAGGACACACTAATAAGGTTAGTCTGCAGATGCCTAAATCTGATTTTAGCACTTCATATTTTCTAATGTTCTGCATATGGCATATTTTAACGATTCAGGAAGATACCAGAGCCATATATATGCATTTTTTTATTGTTATTTATTGGTTCAGATAATTGTTCACTCTTAAAGTGTATTTCTAATTTCTTTTAACTTATTAGTAACTTTACGTGTTACAAAAAGTTTTACTATTCATTTCTTCGAAATTTTGATAATTTCTATTGAACTACCCTCAGTCTTATAAATTGGATTGCTGTCTTACCAATACCGATGCTCATGTAACTGGTGGCTCTGAAGATGGCTTCATTTATTTCTGGGATCTTGTAGATGCATCTGTTGTTTCAAGATTCAGGGCTCATACCTCAGTGGTAATTTTTTTTACTAGTTCACTATTTCTAGAAGAAATCTGTCAAAGATACTAAAAGAACATTTTAGACCTTTTCTTCATTCCTAACTTGAAAGGAATCATGATTATGGATGCTTCAAATTTTCAATTCCTCCTTAAGACCCTTTTACAAAATTGTTGTTTAATAATTGAGTTTTCATGTAAAGCATATATGACTTATCACGTCACGCTAGTTCAGTATGATTTAATTGATTTCTCACTTTTTTTTATGAAAGCCGGTTTGATAATTGTTATCATAAACACTTCATAATAGTTCAAATAGTGTAGTAACTTTGTTATTAAACAAAGTTTCTCTCTCTCGGAACTTCTCTAGCAGTTATTCTCAATAATACTTTGGTCTGCCGCTAATTATATTTACAGGAACTCTGTTATTGCTTTGACCAATGCTCCTTGTGCTACATTTTATTATCATCGTCAGTTTCAAGTCCTGATGATAATGCCATCATTACCTTATGCCATGGGATGGGATGATATTCATTTTGTTTCAAAAATATCTGCTTGTTACTGCTGGGACAGATATCATTTTGGGTTTTATCATATAATTGTCATTTTACTTGTAGAGGTGCAAAGCCTTGTGTATTATATTTTTTTTTTCATTTGACTACTTATTGAAGGATGTGAAAATAATATATGCATGTGTATTTACTGCCAGGTAACAAGTATTAGTTATCACCCAAAGGAAAACTGCATGGTAACTTCTTCAGTGGATGGCAGCATTCGAGTATGGAAAACATAATAACTAAACACAATCACGAAGCTTACCTGGTGTGTCCATGCGGTCCATACCAATACCAATTAGCATAATGATGATTGCATGTACGATTACAATTGAAGTCTTTCGGCAGATTTTCTAACATGTGCTTTTTATGTGGAAGATGGTAAAAGAAAGGTGAGCCTGTTGATTGCAGCTTCTCTGATTCACAGTCAAATCGCACAATGTTTTTGACTTTTTTGTCTTCAAAAGGGACAGGGTGTTGTATAATTCACTTGTGTCCATAAAAGTAAAACGATTTGTATTCTATCCGTTATGTTGTGAAAATGAGTTTGTATTCTATCCGTTATGGCCGGGCATGTTGATCTTAGGATTTTACTAGTACAGTTGGTGAACAAGTGGCTGCGATGCTGTGACGTAGCAACAAATCTATGTTTTGAATCAATCAAACATGTGGCTTCTATATTTGCAGTGATCTTACAAAGCTCATACGGTGTAAGCGGATGGATGAGACTTGCACCCGGATATTCTTATTATGGCCTTTTCGTTTGAATTAGGGAAAAAGACACTCCAAGTTATTGATGAAGACGTTTTGGACATCTTAATTCATTTATCCTTTATTTTTATTTTTTAAACGATTATTTAACATTTTTTTATGTTAGTTAATTTTAATTATAAAGGCTTTACTAGTAAAATTTAATGTTAAACCTTAGCTGTCTCTTCAGGATGTCATGTTTCTTCAAGTCAATAAACCTGTTCGTAATATCAATGTTTTTGACAATATAAACCACACATCTTTAGACTGCCAGAATCATTTTACTACACAATGATCGGATCTAAGTGCGAAAACGTGATCAATATTTTTCTTCTGCCTTGTTAATAATATATGTATAAATCAACCGACACATTGGGTACGGGTCAACACGTGTGCTTTATGTTCGTGTATGGAAGCCAGCCCCATGTTTGGATACAAGTCTTACATAAAAGGAAAAAAAAAATTGACATCTCTACTGCAAATTCTTTTAAAAACATAAAACTTTGGACTTAAAAATTACTAATAGCTAGAACTAAAGTAGTTGGTTTTGCGTTTGGCTGGGCTGAACGTGATCCAAATTTTGTCCAGCCAAACAAAATATTAACTTGTATTGTTCCTGTTTTGATTAATTTCTTTAGTCTGCAAGAACGATTCTCTTATTCATGTGGCCTGTAATTATAACAATAATGATAATAGTGGCAGTTATTGTCATTATCATAGCCATGATTGCATCTTATAAATAAATATTTACCGGAATATAAAAATATTTCATAATTCAGATGTCAAACGAACACGGTTTAGACATCAATTTGTGTAGGTAAAGTTCATCTTTCTGAGGAATGTAATTAGTTAAGAAAAAGGAGTTAGTCGCAATTGTCGTGTTGGTACCAATTGGCAACTTTAACTAATTATGTTATGCTGGTTTTATTCTGATGCCTAGAGCCACCGTACAGTTTTGATGCAGCTGGTGATAGAATTATGTAGTGCGTATAATTTCCGTATCTCGCAAAGATATCTTCAACGGGCATTCGATACTTTAGTATCAAATGTAATATACTACTTATTTTTTAATTCAAATTGAAATAAGAACAAAGAACTATATTGTGGTGCACTATTTTTCTCAAGAAAATATAAAATACTTGAAAATTGGAGTGGTAAAAGGAATAGTTGGGTATATGGTGAAAAATGAGAAAGTCCTCATAAGTTATAGAAATTGGGAATGACGTATGTGGAATGCAGAAAGGCATTGGGGCCTGAATTTGGGTGCATGTTTGTTATATGAGTGTTGGTCAACAGAGATAAAATAGAGTTTGATGGACATGTTATACCAATCGATGTTATGCATATTGAATTGAGTATTGATATACTATAAGAAGTAGGTGGTGCGTCCAATTTTACATTTGAATGAACCACGCAGACTTGTATATGGAGTTGTCCAGTTATAATAATGAAGAGCCTTTACTTGTTGTGGTGTAGAACCTTTGCATTTTTATTTAAAGCAACTCAAAAATAAAACAAAAGAAAGAAAGCAAAAGATATTTTATAAAACAAAGGAGAGAGAATAAGAAGACGAACAAGGTAGCACCGACACTTTTGTTTTCATAGGTAGCAGCCACCCTCCAACCAATTACAATCCAATCCCTGGTCCATTCCTTAATAACAATTAATCAATTTCCTTTATAAATAATAATAAAATAAAATAAAAAGACCCAGTTTTTGTGCCTTAACTCTTCCTTCAGGAGTAGCTAGCAGCAGCAGGGGCTGCAGTTATAGGAAAGAAAGCGTTGTACCCATGCCATTGATGTCAAAGTTCGTACCAAAACAATGAAGATCAAACATTTATAAATAAATAAAAAATTATGTACAATACTAGCCCATGAAATAGTGGTGTAAGTTCGAGTTTTCACTAAACTAAACACTTTTTTTAGAATTAGAAAAATCGTAATCTAAAATGGGTTGATAATAAAAATGGTTAAAAATTTTGTAAAAAAAAAAACTCTGTTATAAGTTAGTATGGTGAGTGATTGAAGATGTGAAATATGTTGGCCCCGACATGGTGCCCTAGTTTTTGTGTAAAGTGTTACAGATTTGGTGTGGAATGTGTCTTATGAACAGTGTTTAGGGCATCGTGTGGTTCACACTTCACTTTCCACCCAACACAACAGAACACAATGCCAGCTGTTACCTCTTGTGCTTCATGGGCCCACACTAAATTATGATATTGGAACTTGCTAGGTTGTCCCTGGCCCCACCTCCCTCACTCACATGCTTTTATGTTTTTGCAAAACCACACCCTCCACTCACCCTAACCCTAACCCTAATTACAATCACTTTTTCAATTACTTCAACTTCCCCTTTTCCAATTGCTTTTATGTCAAATATGGAACACTGTTAACAATAATAGTGCTGTAGAAAAATGGAATTGTTTGGTTTAGTGTTTCACAACTTTTTGTTTTGTTACTTCCATTAAGGACTCACCTATTTTAATATTATCTTCAAGACATGAGAAATGATTAAAAGTTTGATAAAAGTTTGATTGAAGTAAAAAAATATATGATCGTGTATGATGCTTGAATCACAAATGAAATTGAAATTCAATAATTGTTAACCAATCCCTCTTCGTCTTCTTTTTATTAACTCTTTCTTTTCGTTCTTTTATTCAAAAAAAGTATAAGCCGTACCACTAACTTTGTTTGGGTTTTCTTCTCTTTCATCTACGAATCAAAATGACCCTCTTTATCACCATTATGCCCTTTTGTGTTTCCACTAAACGTTGAAGTTAACGTTTCATTAATTAAAATTTTGCAGCATAAAAAAACGAATGACAAATTAATTGAGGAGAGATGATGAATGCATCAATGGACCAGATTTTATACACCAAAATCTCTGTTGTTTCCGGTGCCGTGCCTTTGTTTAAAGAATGTTATGTCCTTATTAAAAGTAACTTACTATAGATCTCACTTCTAAAGTAATTATTATAAACAAAATTAATTACTTTTAATTATTTAAAAATTTGTCATTGTGAAATCTTCAAAAATATATATACTATCACTTCATTTCAATTATTTGTGTGTGTTTTTTAAATATACATTATATATAGACACTTTACTTTTAAAAAATGTTTAAGATAAAGTGAAAAAATTAATTAAATTGAATCTTATGTTTAATTTCTAAAACAAAATTGTATGTTTAAGTTGTGTGCATCATGGCTTAAATTCAATCTTCGGTATTGTCATTGTGAAAAATGTTACGTGTTGATAATATTTGTACAACAAAAAATTAAACTATTGATATCACATTTATATTGACTTTTTGTAATACCACTTAAATTTTATACTTGTACAAATGTTATCTTTAAGTGACTTAATTTTAAGAAAAATGTCTAATAATCCAAAAAAAATACATATTAGTGGATAAATATATACATCTAATATATTTAGCAACTATTTTATATATAAATATATATATATATATAAAATAACATAAAAGCTCCTTGAAAAAATATAAATAAACATAAAATACTTGAAAAAAAATACTTTTTCTTGCTCGAATTGATTTCTTCATTTACATATAGAGTATCATCATGTGCTCTTTTACTAAATATATGACTACAACAATTTATATTATGCATTTTAAGAGATTGTAATCTAAATTATTAATATAATATGATATATTATATAACATGTGTCGAACATACATCACATTCTCACTTTAAATAACATCATAACAAATTATTATAAATCATTTTTATCAAAGATTACAACAAATTTCAATTGTATTGTATTGTAGATCACATTCTTAATAATTTAGAATCACATTTTTAATAAGTTAGAATAATTTGTCACATGTAACGTATTGTAAAATACTCATATTAAACGTGTTTCCTCAAAGACTAATACATAACCCATTATAAACATATTAGAACACAGCCTTAACTTTCTGCATGGGTGGTTTGCTTCACTTATTTTGTAACAGTCTAATGCACAAACCTCTTTTTATTTTTCATCATGTGACATCTTAATTTGTGTGATCTAAATAATTAGTCAAATTAAGATATATTTTTTTTTTTGTAGTGAATTTCATGTTTAATATTACGCCGTAATTTAGGTATCAATCACCACATATCTACAAAAAATACTACAATATCACATAAGGTATTAACACACATAGTCGCACTAGATCATAATACCGTACAAATACTCACTTATAATATATGTGGAGAAGTACTTGGATATGCTTCTAATAAATTGGATCACATTATTTAAGAATGCTTTGTCGCTTGAGCATATGTGTTGGTGCTTTCACAACATTAATTATGCATGAAATCATTATTTATTGATTAATTGTCACTTGAACAACAACCTAACACCTAAAAAATATGCGTCCAAAATCTAAAAACTCACTTCTAGTTATATGTTGCAACCATAATTTTAATAAATATATTATAATTTTCTTTGTCTAAATGTCTATTTTACGTTCCATAATTATTGTAAATTACTTCAATTTAAAATAGTTATCTAAAACTTTTAATTTCATTTAGCATGATTTAATTCAACAAACTGTCATTTCTACCCAAATACAATGTGTGTATTCATTTTACACATCTAATCAATAATATCGTGTAACTTAATTAACTCGTCTTATTTAGAGATGGTGTATCTACTGACTAAATAATTCCAAAATATCAAAATATCTCAATAACTTAAATGAGATTATGGTAATTTTGGAAGTGTTAACCCTACCGTTAACACTTATTTTTAATCAAATACTATCACATTTCTCATTCAAAACTCAAAGAAAAGATGAGAAAATTTAAATTAACAATAAAAAATATTAATTTACTATGATCAATATTAATTTTATGCATTATTTGTCATCCACCATGGTGTTCTCAAGGAGCAAAATAGATGCTTCTCTTAAATATGAAAAGATAAAATACTTATGAAATAAAAAAAACATTAAAAACTATTTTCATATTTTCATTATTCTTTATCTATTAAAATTATAACTTAGAAAAATAGTATCACAACTCACTTAGCAACCTATGTTAGGTTAAACTAATTTATGTATATTTTTTATAGAATTTTTTTTGATTCACTTTAACTATACTGTGGTAAGCTAACATAAATAAAGTTTTTTTTAATGTTGTGGAGTACCTTAATGAAACTTGTTAAAAAGAGCAACCGTTTATTCTAGTCATTCAAATATGTAATGAAGTTACATTAATCATTAATTTATCGAAGACATGAATATATAATAACCAATGTCACGTGTTCTCCTATTTTAAAGGGTTAATTTAGTATTGTTTTATACTTTGTGTTTGGCGCTTCATAATAATATTTACTTCAAAAAAAAGTTAATTAGTCATTGACTTTAAATTAAGAGTGTACAAATGTATATTGGACACTTATCTTTCAATTTACTTGAATTGCAAAAAATATAAAACAAAACATTTTTTCAGAACAATGTAATTATTTAAATAAATAATACAAACAATGTAGATTTAAGAAAAATAGTAAATTTAAAATTTGGAAACATATTTTTTAGTCTGAGAAATTTATATTTGAGATTAAAATTGTTAATTATAGTATAAATTGAAGTGTTTTTTAAACATCAAATTCTGAACTTCCTTAAATTTTCCATGTCACACGATGACTTTATTATCATTTAGTATATTTTATGTAAAAAAAATATTTAATTTGATATCCATTAAAAGCAATATTTGCATTATCACGAAACAATTTATTTATCCACCATTCGATCTAGATACAAACAAATTTATGTAATAGATAATATATAAATTAATTTATGTAATTTTACGGATAAGTATTGATTTATCATTGTTTTTTAAAATTCAATAGATTTTCGTAACAATACTTAATGAATCAAAATTAATTCAATCAACTTTTTCATAATGAAATATTTCTTAAACACATTCTTTAAAAATTAAAAAATGCTAATTTTCTTCATAATTTATTTGAAAAAATTAAATAGATCAAATTTAGTTTCCTTTTTAATTTAATTTTAATGAATCAAAATATATTAATATTTTCTTCTTTAATCCATTATAAATCAGAATAAACAAAAAATTTGATTTATCTCGTTTTTTTTATGGACAATAATAAATGAATAAATATGAACTACTTTAGGGGTGATCTAACCCTTATACATGAAACTCGACATTTAACCTTCCCCTCTTATCTAAATTCGGGGAAAAAACACCTAAGGCTTTCACTCATATACCTAAAAAGGTACATCATGATATCATCCCAATGCAAACCAAAGGATCAAGGCACCAATCAGAGAAGAAAAAATGCGCAGAATGTGACTTGGATGTAACCCAAGACCAAGCCTTAAATTGAACCAAAGCAAAACACTTCCAATACATCTGATTTATCTCGTTAGCATGTCCTAATTCAATGTATGCATCTCTTTTATGATTCTTGCATGTATTTGTTGGAATCTCTCCTTAATTGATTGGGAGATTATGACCAATGAATATTGGTAACATTATTGTGGGGGAACTGAAATATTGATACCCTCAATTAAGTCAATTAAGTTAATTAAGGGGAAAGAATTGTTGGGAATCCCTCCTTAATTTCAAGGGAGATTATAACCAATTAATATTGGTAATCAATCTATTGAATATTCAACGATGACCATTAAAAAAAAATTGGAAATTGTAACTTTCTCTTGAAAACGTAATGAGAAATAATCTTTTTATGAATAAGTTTTTCTCTCATTCTCTGTATAAAGGGAACTTATGAGGAAGATGAAGAATGGAGCAAGGAAGAAGATAAACATAAGGAGAAAAAGAGAGAGGAGATATCCACCATAGTATGAGATTATAAATCCTAGTGAGAAACTAGAGAGACATTGTATTTCATCATTGCTGGGTGAGATTGAGTGTTATACTCATACAGTGAGAGAAACAATTATTGTAATCCTACTTAAAAATTATTTTGTCTCATTATTCTATTTTTGCTCTATTTTCTATTATTTGCTTATTGTTTTTGAAAGTGTCCATCTTATATATATATATCAAAGAGGAGAAATTAATTCTGAATTTTTCCAACAATATTAACAAATCAAAGAACAAATTATGGTAATATTTTTTTATTAAGGATGGTAAGACCATGAATGTAGGTTTTATTGTCCTTATTTATAATTTTAAAGTGATGATCGATATTTATTTTTGTGTTTATATTTATTAAGTATGAAATTTATATATCATCATGGTGAGTAGCATATATATTTGTATTCATGTTCATAATTATTTTCGTATTGTTTCAAATATTATTAAATAAAAAATATAAGAAATTAAATATGATATTATTGTCGATTTAATTTCAATAAGTTATACATCTTATTTTCTTCAATGTTAAATATAAATATTATTATTCTAAGAAAAATACTTGTTGAAAATTTTATTTTTAACTAAAAAATTGACTATTCTTTGAACTTAATTACTCCTGGCTAAAACAACGGAGTATTATTTAGACACAATCACTACTTGTTAAAAATAGTATTTGAAATATAACCATTCACAACTAAATCAGGTATTCTTTGAACAACAACCATTTATGACTAATAATTGAGTATTCTTTATCACATAACCACTCCTAGCTAAAAGCAAATTAACTAATTAGTAATCCACATATCACGTAGTTGTTCACTACAAAGTGATACAATTTTTTTATCATATACAATGTTTATGCTTTCCTTATAGTTTGCTAAGTGAACATAAGTAGTATTCTCTAATAAATTTTTTCGGGCACAACAAATTTAAACAAGGTTTTAACAATATGCCACATAACCTATCTCGTTATTCTTCTTGATGAAAAAAGACTTTGAATAGGCACTGAAGAATATAGTCATTGCAAGTTTATTTATGACCATTTGGCAACTTCACCTCACTTAGATGTCTTTGTTGTCTCCAATGAGCTTGATTGTGGAGGATGCATTAAATACACCCCATGCAACATTATTTGCTCATTTTTTTTTATAAATGTAACATCCTAATAGTTTGGTGTACTTATATTTTCTTGAACAATGTGCATTTGCTTAAGTTTGTCTAAAGGGAAAAACTTTATGAGATAGATAGCCTTTCTAAAGTTGACAATAGTAGTGTTAGGAAATTATTTAATAAGAAGAACTTTAGCTCTTTATCCAGGACATCATTGATGTGGTTTATTCTTTAATAGATTTTCTTGGCAGACGAAAGTAACGAATATTTCGTTCAACATAAAATAAACATGTATATATTTGTGTAGTACGAAATTAACTTAAATATATGTATATAATTTAAGTAAATCCTTGTTTTATCACACGTAAAAGGAAGACATCGTAGTGTTGTATCGCTTGACAGACAAAACACTTGTGTCTTGTGTGATATGTTGTTGATATAAAAATTATCATCTTACAAATGAAGTATAACCATGTTTTACACTTAATTATTTTCAACATTTAATTAAAATCACGGGTGTTAGTATTTTTCTTAATGCTCGATGACAACCTCCATGGTATCCCTAAATCAACCTCTAAAACCTCCTTACCCTTGATCAACATTATTATTCTAAAAATATTCACTTCAAATGATTCAAAAATATGGTTTTCATTTTAAAATCATCCAAGGCATAGATTCATGGTAAATTCCTTTAAAATAAAAAAATAACCCAAAATCAAATAAAGATAAACTTACTTAAATCACAATCAACTAAAGTAAATATAAGATAAACTCATTTACATCAAAAGAAACAATCAATACATCAATTCATGTAAAAGAAATTCAAAACAATGAGACTATGTCACATTCAAATCGTCTAACCCAAGGTGCTATTTAAAACAAAACCAACTTCCTTACATGTTTAATCTGTTCAAAACAAAAACAAAAGCTCAAAGTCAATACAACTCACAGGAAAGTTGATCTTGTGCATGAAAAGTCGTAACAAATAATCTAAACATATCCTTATGATTATGGATTATCCTAAACTCATATTAACTCTAAAAATGCTACATGAAACAAATTTCCCCCCAAGATAAACAAAATTTCTCAAAACTCACTTAAGAAAAAGGGGTGGAGAGAAACTTACTTTAAAGAAGAAACTAATCAAATAAACTTGTTATATTCGTTACGATAATTTCTATGACTAACTATAATCTTAAAAAAATAACAAATTTCTCAGATATTTAGAGATAAGTTAGCAAAAAAATTTAGAGAAATGATTGCTATTTTAAAATAAAACTTTTATAATCTTTTCATTTTAATATCAAAATATTTATGTTCAAGTTATATCACTTTTGTTCTTAAACAATTTTACTGGTTATTACAATAAAGATTGAAGTTTTTTTAGTATTTCTATGATTATATTTTATTTTAAATATATCTATATTTATTAAAATAAAATAAAAGATTGAATTTTGTAAGTTTTAAGTAGAATATTATATAATTTGTTTATAAATGCAATAAAAAAATTAAAATCATGAATAAATTTTTCTTTAGTTTGAATAACTTTTGTACATATTTTTTTATATATAATTTCACAATATATTTTTATTTAGTATATTTTATAATATTTAAAAATTATATATAAAAAAAATATTTACAAAAGTTATTCAAACTAAAGTACAAATCAATAATTTAGTTTAATGTAACTTTTATACTAAATCTAAATCAATTTGCATTTAGATTTGATGTTCGCGAACTATAAAGACCCTAACATATGTATAACAACATTAAAAATATTTAAAAACGCTTTCATTTAATATTATATGCATCCTATTTCACCACTCTACCTCATTTAACATTCTAGTGAAACAATAAATCACGCCACTTTTAAGTAACAACCACAGAATTTTATTTATAGTGAATGATTCATGTGTAATATTAAAACATGGAAATATTAAAAATTGCTAATACCACGGAGGAATAATTTAACGTAATAAACTAATAATATTCTTTTACTTCTATGTGCCCCAAAGTAAATTTGTTAAGTAAACTATTTTCTCATTTAAAATTTTAGTAAAAATTTACAGAATTAAACACACTATTTATAACTATATCTCGTTACTAATTTTAATATAATTAACTTTGAAATATATTTAGAATATAACAGTAACCTCAGTTTTTTATATTAAGGATAATTTTACATTACAATGTATAAAATTGATGAAATGATTATTTATTTAATTATTTATAAATTTAATAATGATATTGTGATAGGTGGTGGGAAAATGAAATAGGTGTAGGTTAAGTGCAGAGGGTGACGCTAACTTTAAATGGGTGCGACTTACAACTTGACTTTATGGGATCAGTTAAGAAAAAACTTGATTTATTAATTAGCAAAGTATTTTTAATTCCTTGGGAAAAAGATAAACATAAAGTGCCTAAAAACACTCCATATTCTAATCTAATGTTTTTAATTAATACTTAATCATTAATAAAATAAAAGCAGATAATGCTAATTCATGGCACTGTTACGAAAGTAATCATACCAAAATCACGATCACAGTTATTTTTTTGGTGACGTGGACAACCTTTTATGAATCACGAAAACGACATTTTTTATTTCTTTTTTTTTATTTTTTATATCTCATTCTATTAAAATATCACCACCGACAGCCGAAGCTGCCCATGTGGCACAAAAGTCGTAACAAATATTCTAATAAAAAAGACCAAAAATAAAATAAGAGGAAACCAACGTGACGTTATGCCAATTATTAATTTAATTTATTATGTTTTCGTGATTAATTAAAATAACCAAAGTAATTACGTTGCTCCACAAAAAAGACATGTTTTGCATTATATTCATGTTCAGTCACTGTTTTACTCAATTACCTATTTTCATAATACAATTAATCGCCTTACCCGTTTAGGATAATATAGTTTTCTTAATCAAATTGATTAGATTACCCGATTGGGATAATATAATTATAGACTTAAATAAAATTTATTATATTGAATAACTATTTTAAAACATTACTCTTTTTAATTTTTTCAAAATTTTATATACTCACAGTTTACCACCCACCCAACATGCAAATCAACAACACACACGCAATTATTATAACTTATTAAATTAAATTAAATATCAAACTGAAGCAATTAAATCAAGTAATAAATGTATACGTATAATGATATTAAATATTCAAAACACCTCTTTCTCTATGTGTATATTACAACATTAATCTCTAATTATAATTAGAATAATAATACGATGATCAAAAGAAGAAAAAAAAAAGTAAGAATTTTAGGGTTTGGAAAACAGTAATAGATTATTTGTTTTTTGGTGAAGAAGTACAGCTGGAAATTATGAGTAATATGTGTATTGACTTAAAAAGTGAGAGGAAAAAAAAAGTTGAAAAAAGAATATTGTGAAGGACAATTATGAATGGGTTGGCTAACCCATGTTACTGGTTAAGAATTAAACACAAAATATAACTAAAAGTTAAGAATTAAGTGAAGCAAATGGACCCAAAGTCAATCAAATATATAGATCTAATCCAACAACTCCAACCCTTCTCCCACACACAATATACCAAAATTATTATATAATAATACAAATATATGCATTATGGTCACAAACTCCAAATACCAACCATGTACTTTAATTACCTTGTGGAATTAATACTCATTTTGGTTATCAAACTTTTTTTTTTCTTTCAATAAAGTAGCAGTCTTTGTTTGAACTATAGTCTTTCTCAAATCCTTTGATACGTAAAATTAATTGCTAAATTATCATAATTTTTTTTATTTAATAACTCATTACCGATTCATGATTTTGATTTCTTTACAAACTATTATATCAGCCACAAATACGATTTATTGAATTTATTATATAAGAAAACCATATATGTAAAATAATCAAGCTCTTGGTAGTGAAGTGTGTCGGTCGATATTTCATTTTTTTTTTTAACTTGAAAATATATTTATGCTTTTCACTTTTTCCTATTTAAAACAACATTGTTGTTGTTGTGTTATTAAAAATGTTAAAAAGAATGTCAAGAAACAAAAGGGAAAGAGATTTGTGAAAACCATTCAGCTTTGTCTCAATTAGAATTTGGGGCATTTATAATGGCAATAGAAAATAAGTTAGAAATCATTTAAATATATATTTTTAGAGTAGCTATTATAAAATTCAATAATTTTATTATATATGTTATAATTTATAATTTAATGATAAAAAAAGTTATGTTATACTTAGATACTTAAAATATTTACAATAGATATTGTATATTCAATCAAACATTTGCTAATTACAAATGAAAATGATGAGATGAAAACTTATTTTTAAGGAAAAAATCTTCATTTAAAAAAAAGTAAGAACTTTCATTTGCTTTCGTGAGAACAGAATGTAAATAACAAATACATTTTTAACCTTATATTTGAGATCCCAAAGCAAGTGTTTATTTGCTTCATGAGTCAGCTTTGACGATGAATGTGGAATTATTTTTTAAGAGAAAAAATAAGCAATTAAATGATATTTCTGTTAAATAAGTTGCTTAACATTGTTTTATAAATTCACTGTTGTAATTTAATATGTGCTGCAGTTGGTATTTGATTTCATTAAAACCAAAATGTCAACTATAGTGTTACATTTGTGGTTGTGTTAATCGCACTTAAAGTCTTATTATTTTTGTGTCAAGTTGCAGTAATTTAATTAATTAATTAATTAATTTCCTTTGATAGCAATTAGGTTAATTTTGTTATCACTGCACATGCCCATTTCTCTATTGCACTATGCTGAATGGAATAAAAAGGTTGACATGTTCTTCTTGTCCAAATGGTATGTTAGGGGTCAATAAACTATTCTCATGCTTCATTTTATTAATATCCGGCATTCTATGATTTGATGTAATGTCATATATTTTATACTTTATACTTTCTATGATCTCAAATATGACACTATAGTAAATGTAACTTTGCCAAATTGATCAAATAAATAATAATGACCATATGAAGCATGATCCATAGCTTGTGCAACAAAAAAAATAAATAGTGGTAGTCATATAGAATTAGCCAATAATTTAAGTTAAAATGATTCTCATGGGTAAGGAGTTCAGATTATTATATATATGAAACATGATTTTTGTTGAAGGTGTTTGGTGTGAAGAAATTTTTCTACATTTTTTTTTTCAGCTCATAGTTCATGAATTCATTATATTTTATTAGTAGTGGGGAAAACATATATAATACATGTATTTATTTAATTGGAAGGTTGTGATTCTTGTTGATTTAGCTCAGTGTTCTAATTTAGGAAATACTACAACATCTCAATTAGAAATAAAAATATTTTAATATATAAATAAATACAAACTTTATTTTATAAATAATTTTGTAAAATTGAAATAGATTTAGAATTTACCTTCTAATTATTATCATTTCAAAATTATACAAATTACTAGTACAAATCACTCAAAAAAATTAAAAAAATTAGTTACATTCTACACTTACATGGTGAAAGGTTTATTTAGTGAATAAAAACTACACCATAAACATCATTACTGTAAATAATTAATATTAATGATAGTAATAAATTGATGATTAGGAAAAGGTTAATAAACAGGAATGAAAAACCGAAAAGAGGGGTCCAAGAGCTTAATGTGGAACTGAAGATCAGAAGTGAAAGGACTGAACTAAGAGAAGGTCGTTACATTCATAACATAGACACAACACTATCTTCTCGGACAAACCTATATATCAGAACAAACTTACAAACATATGAAAAATGTTTTTTAAATTTTGTTTTTTTTTTTACATTTCACTTTTATTCAGTCAAAAATAATGTGATGAGTTTTTTCATCTTAAGGTTCTTAATTTCAAAAAGTGATACAGGTTAACAGAAAACCATGCATTATATTTCACGTATTATCATCAATATTTTTACTTTTTTACGACAATTATTAATTGTGTAAAAAGTGATACAATTAAAAAGTATTAAATTTAGGATGAAAAAAAACACGATATTATAATCACAAAACATTTTCATCTTTACATTCAATGAGACAAATTAAAAAAATTCCATTTACGGTCTTTACTGTTTATTTACATAAATTGTGCAGTTAATTATACAATCAATATTTTTTAATTGTAAAAGTAAAGCATTTGAAGTACTCATATATAGTTTAATTGAAAAATTCATAAAGTTAAGTTAAACCTTTAGATTAACAATGAATCCAATGGTGCAAGGGCATAGAATTAAGATAAAGAAAGTATATATATATATATATATATATATATATATATATATATATATATATATATTATATTTTTTTTCATATATATAATATAAAAAAAAAAAACAAAATTTATGTTTTTTTTTTTTTTATGAAAAAAATTTTAATAA
>Ga0123342_1005257_pt1 | contig 18981 bp, 7 predicted proteins | sample Turbeawhitnodule_FD_89960 | JGI IMG/M metagenome (GOLD analysis project Ga0123342, IMG submission 89960) | Root nodule microbial communities of legume samples collected from Mexico - Turtle bean Mexico white nodule | ecosystem: Host-associated > Plants > Roots > Nodule | place: Mexico: Nepantla...
CCTTCTTTAGTTTCGTTCAACTCTTTTTCTTCAATACCAAGGCTCTCTGTTCAATTCAGAAATGGGGCTGTGATTTATTGTACATGTGTCTTTTTACAATGAAAACATGAAAAGTGATTCCAAATTTCACCTTTATTTATAATATACAGCTTTATCGGAGGATAAACTTTATTTTTTCAGTCCTTTTCCAACTTTTTTAAATATAAATGTTACTAAAAGTATCTCATTTCAAGGATAACTATTAATGTGCCCATTAACTAATCCCCTTTAATGGTTAGTGAACAAGGGAAACTTCAGCCCTCAATTAACTAAGTTATAGCTGAGCATCTCCACCTGTTTTCTCAACTTCAACTTCAAGCAATCCTATAAAAAATTTATCCCTTAGATATATAAGTACTAATTAGTGAAGTTTCTTAACATCCATATCAGTATCAACAACAAGATATGATTGGTTTGTAGTTAAAAATATAAGTTTCTTTATTTCAAATTTTTATATGGGGTATGTTAAAAATGACATAGGATTGTGGAAATGAAAAAAACACTATTTAATATTGTACAAGACACCCACTTAAGCTATCTCACCATTATAACTGTGCTTAGAATTCAACATACAAGTAGTTTGAAAATTTGTAATTATATCTCTATAGTGGGTATGAACATAAACAAATATTCAAGATGTAAAGTAATTTTGGTAACATATGATAGTTGATTTTCTTAAAGGCATGATAAATGCAATATGCTCTGTAAGCTTAGAGGAACCTTAATAAATATGAAGAAGAGTATTGAAATTGAGTTCATTCTTGAAAGAGAAAGTTGTTGCAGATAATAATGCACTTCAGTTGCCCTAGGTTGGTTCCAACCAAAGGTAAAACAAAGGACTATTCTCAAGTGCAATGTGGACCTGACTATGGTATCAATTTTTTTGTGGTCACAATTCTATGCAGTTTCGCATTAATGCTGATACCTGCACTTCTTTTTTTTGGTGAAATAGCTTTTTCACTTCTCCAAGAATATGAGAGGAAGAGTTATTTGTTATATTTCATTTGATAGAAAGTAGTTCGACAATCTGGACTCACTATACACTCATGCTTTTTTATCTGTTTCGAACTCATTAACGTAAGATTTGTTCTGGACAGTCCATAAATATTGATGCATGCAACTACCTAACATGTCTAAATTAGAAATCTTTCCTACTCCCCGCAATAACTCGGTCTCTTTCTCCAAGATCAACATTAGACATTAGAAAATCCCACATCGAAAGAGTGCTCGATTTTATCGTATAACATTGTGCATTATTCAGAGGATCTTATCTGTGTTTTTACAGTTCAGAGAAATTATGATTTGTTGGTCTTTAGAGATGGCAATGGAGGCTGACTCGCTTTAAGTTTAACCTACAAAATGTGGGTAGTATTGGCTCACTCCGTGTTAGGAGTGCGAACTCATTTTAGTGGTCCGTCCCGTATAAGAAGTAACCCGCGGACCTGCAGACTAGTCCGCATAATAATTTTTTCTTTTAAAAATTAAAATTTCATTAATTATAAAAAATATTATTTCTACTACTGAAAAATTAAAATTTTATCCGTGTTTCAATTTATTTAATTAAGGTAAAAATAGTATAAGGGTTGTTAGAAGGCTTGATTAAAATAATTAAAGTTTTGCTTTGCATCTATTTTTTTCTATGTATGTATGTAAATGTATAAGAGTATCTTATCAAAATTTTGCTACAAAATATTTTAATGAAGATGACTAATTTTTTAACTATCCCATTAAAATCTTTTCTTTATATTATTTTTTATTAAAAAAAATTTAAATATAAGACTTTACTTAAAACTAAATCCAATGTCACTTTTAATACTAACTCATTTATATGATTAAAATAAAATATTCATTTTTTTAGTGCATTAAATTTATTTATTTTTAAATAAAATAAAATAAAATAAAGGTTACACTGCAATAATGGAAGAATAGGGTATGATTTTTTTTACAAAAAAAGTTAAATAATTTTTTTTTTATTTATGCGGGCCAACGGACAACTCGCCCCATCCTGTTGTTGACTCGCGCGGGTTATAGGTTGACGGACTAGATTAATGAGTCTGCCCTGCACTTTTTGATAGTGAACTCCAAACCGACCCACATAGTCCGCCTCACATTGCCACCCCTAATGGTCTTAAAATATTATATAGGAATAATATTACTTTAAAGACAATATTAGCTAAATTTTCACACAATTACAAACTTTACTAATCTTATACATAACTTCAATAAAAACAAGGAGATTAATATTTTTTTATTGAATGGTCTCTTAATTCTTTAAGTTATTTATTTAATCCTTTATGTAAAAATTTTCTCTATCCCTTTATCTATGTCATATTTATGTTCTTCTTGTTTGTATAATTTGTTTTACCACTCTTCATAATTTACATGTTAATATGGAGTAAAGACTCTATACTTATTTAATTAAATGATGAAAAAATTTCAAATCATATGCTGTTATGATGAAAAATCCATCCAGACACAATATTCACATAATAGGTAATAGAATGAAGATCTAAAGTCTTGTTCAAATACTTATTGGTCAATGGACATAATTGAGTTTTATCTATCTTTTGTAGGCCTAATGAAGAAGATAACTTTAGGAAAATAGCATGTACAAAATATATTCAAGAAGATCTTCATTCTAGAGAAGAATAACCAGAGTATTGGATAACACACTACATGTAGAATGTAACTCAGCGAAGCTTAGCACGGTTAAACTCTTATCGTTTTGGGTCAAACTTTAGTTTCTATAAATCTATAGAGTACAATAAGATTGATTTGAGTTTATAATTCCATACTTAGTCTTGTCACTTTTACATGTGATATTCAAATGTTCTAAACGAATTTTGATTATGTTAAATTATACAAATCATATTTTTTCAAAATGTAGTGTTTTAATTAAAACCCTAGAATGTTTTCAAACAAGTTTCAATGAATATATCTTGTGACTACTCTATCTAATATATTGAAAACGTTATCACTACAAGAAAATCATTAAATAGAAACTAATTTTAGAGACCAAAATAATTAGTTACCATTTTACTAAATTAGAGATAATTTTATAAACTAAAAAATTATTGGTATTACAAGTAGTTTCTATTATTAATAATTTTTTTTAAAAAGGTTTCTAAATTGATATCTAACCATTAGCTACCAAGGTTTTAGCTACTTACTACTTTATATTCTAAATTAGTCTCTAATAGTCTTTTAGAAACTAATTTAGAATCTAACATATTAATAGCTAAAATCTAAGTAGCTAATTTAGATACCAATTTAGAAACCATTTTATAAAGTTTTATTAATAATAAAAACCACTTTAGATACTAATAATTTTTTAATCTCTAAATTAGTATCTAATTTAGTCAATATAGTAACTAATTATTTTTTGTCTCTAAATTTGGTTGTTATTTAATAACTTTCTTGTAGTGTATGAACTTATTTTGATATATCTATATAGAAGAATTTTGTAAAACCACAATTATACTTAATTGAAATTTAAATGTGTTTGAAAATATTTTGTGGAATATATTCAGAGAAATCATGAGATAATGAAAAAAATTTAATCTAGATAATTAACTTGAATATATTAATTATGTATTTTGAATTAATTTCTAGGATATTAATAAATTTTTATTGACTGATATATTTGCTTTGAGATATTGAAAATATTAAATCACTTATAATCACAAAGGTTTCCTGTACAAGAAAATAATATAGAAACTAATTTTAGAAACCAAAATAATTAGTTATTATTTGACTAAATTAGAGACCATTTTATAAACTAAAAAAATTATTGGTATCTAAAGTAGTTTCTATTATTAATAAAAAAAATTATAAAATAGTTTCTAAGTTGGTATCTAACCATTAGCTACCAAAGTTTTAGTTACTAACTACTTTATAGTCTAAATTAGTCTTTATTAAACTTTTAGAAACTAATTTAGAATCTAAAATATTAGTAGCTAAAACCTTGGTGGCTAACTTAGATACAAATTTAGCAACCATTTTATATTTTTTTATTAATAATAGAAACCACTTTAGATACCAATAATATTTTAGTCTCTAAAATAGTATCTAATTTAGTCAATATAGTGACTAATTATTTTTTGTATCTAAATTTGGTTACTATTTCATAATTTTCTTGTAGTGCTAATATGATTTGAGGGACCATCAAGACACAGAGGAGAACAAGGAAAAGTTTCCTTATCAAGTGTCCAACGAGAAAAATGAAGTTATTGTAAAGCGAGATTTATAGAAGTCATTCGTGAAAAGAATAAGAGAATCTAGGAAGAGATTAAAACTTTGGGATGATGTATGGCTTACAGGGGCACCACATAAGTGTGTTTATCCTAGACTTTATGGAATCTCAGAGGGTAAGGATACAACAATTGAAGAGGTAGTGGGGTGGGAGAATCAAATATGGGAGTGAAAGATACCTTGTACACGCGAAAGATTTGCTTGGGAAGCGATACTAGAAGAAGAATTGATGCAGAAGCTCAAAACCATAATACTTAATAAGGATCACAAAGATGAATGAGAATGGGGGAGAGAAGACAATCTACAATATTATGTGAGTTCAACTTATAAGTGTCTTGAATCACATATGCAAGGTGAGAAGGAGAATAGAGGTATTTGGTGTAACATTCTTTAGACATTAAAGACCCTTTAGCTGCAAAACATGGTATTTGGAGGGTGCTTAGAGATAGAATTCCTACTAAGGCTAACCTTATATATAGAGAAGTAGACATACCTAATACCTTTTGTGAATTGTGTTAGGTGGAACCGAAAATACAACACACTTTTTTGTTGGATGTAATGTAACACATAACATTTGAGCTATGTGTGATAATTGGGTAGGTGTACACTATGCATCATGAAAATCTAATTTAGAACTTCCAACATTTTCATTTAACGGATTTGTTTGAAAAACATAATAGATCTTGGAAAGCACTATGGATAGCAACTGTTTGGACAATCTGCAATCATAGGAATAAGATAGTCTTTAAGTAAGGAATTTGTTTGGCTCAACTGAATGCCTGGACATGGCTAAAACATAAGAGACCTAAGGCACAATTTTCTTATTCAAATTGGGTACAATGCCCAAGCTATGTCTAAAAATGTTGTGATTTTCTTAGTTTTTATTCATTCTACGCATTTTCTTGGTTTAAAATACATGATGGTCCTCGGTCTGGTTGTGAACGTATTACGTGCAAGTGCATTATCAATTTTTTCATTATGTGCAGATATATGGTGAGGAAGTATTGTGGGTTGGAGGAGTCTTCAAGGAGTGATATATGGGCATGAGTATGAAGTAGCTAGGGGTTATGTGAGGTGCAACTAACACGAAGGTTTGGAGATATGCACTAAGAGGGCCATAGCAAGGACAAACCAAACCAACTATAGCAGGATGTTTTCTCTACTACACCTTACAGGTAAGCAATTCTTAGGCTTTTGTTGGAGCATTAGGAGGGTGGGTTGTTATGACCATTTGAAGAGCATGGGCATGATAATATTTGAAGAAGAGGCAGTGACAACTATAAGATCATATTAGCATCCCTAAGAATGAGATTTGTGCCTCAGCTTGTATTGTCACACAAAGCCTGAAGGTTTCTTCAATTGTGCTTTTAATGGTGATGCTGGTTCAATCAAGTGTCATATTGGTTTATACAATAGCTGAAGTGAGGAATAGGTTGTGGGGGTGGTACTATTCGAAATTAAAACCTATGGATCATAGAGAAAAATATACTTGTTTAGGGAGTGTCTATGTTGTTAAATCTATGTTGTTATTTTGGTTTTGTTTTCACTGATTGGATTCATTAGCTTTTTAGGATTCCTATACTTGTATTGTTGTTGGAATTGTGTATGGATGTATGAAAACTAGTTAGTTGTTTTTTCATGTATTTACATATTTTGTTAGGTCACTAGTCTGGGATGGTTGTTGATTTTTTTAAGGTTATGCAGGAATCAAAACATTTGTGTGTAATAGGATTGAAACATCCCTAAAATGCTCCACATTTATGTATTTATTCTTTTGTTGATAAAAAAAATGTTAGAAGATGTGTCGGCCCTCTTGGGTCTTTCCAATGATGAAGAACCTGTTACCAACTTCACCCGTGGCAATTTGGTGCCTATGTGCAGACAATTGTACATTTGCATGACACCACCACGTACATGCAATGGTACATTAACAACACCATCTGCTACATATATCATTGTCACAACAAACTGTTGACGACAATGTAAGCTCAATTACTAACCTATTTCATCATGTACTTTTACTTTTCTATCAACTTCCATTCTTTATTGATAATATGACACGCCATAAGTGAGTTACCAACCCCACCCCCAACCTCCGTATCAACATGTTGGCTCTTCTTCTCATGCTTAACATTTTCATCACCATTCATTTGGTCAATGCATTCATTCCGATCTTCCACATCCATTGCCAACAAATTCATGGATTATCATCACCCTGTGTTTTTCCAGTCTCTAATGCAAGGGGTTTCGTCCACATGCAACTTATTTCCATGTCAATAGAATGCTTTTCCGATCAACCAAATATGTTCAGAACTTCCACATTCACCCCTCCATCTACATTGCAGTCGTCTTCATCCCTACATTACTATTGTTCGACAATGCCCTCACAAGGATCAGATGATCAAGGTCAAAATGATGATCACAACAACGATGATGCAATTCTACCTCCTCCTCTCCTCTATCTATAGTTTCTCACAAAAAAAAAAATCAAAACCACAACGAAGAAGACATCCTTATAACACGCCATTGCATAAATAAATCATTAATCTCTTATAATAATATTGAAGTTCAACTTTTATTTCAGTTTTTATTCATAACTTTTTAATTACACTTTTCATTGATACTTTTTCTTATTGCTCTCTTATTTTCTATTCAAAATTATAAGTTCCATTTATTTTGCCATCATACAAAATTAAAACCCAAACGACTTGAAAAGTAATCTGGTGGGTTTTGAAATAACTTTAAAGAAAGATATACCCTAACATAACAAATGTGTTATTTTTATAACGTTGTCATTGTTAAAAAATTCCCACTTATCGAATATGGAACTACTTTTTTTAAAAAAATTTAATAAAATATAAACAAAAATTACAAAATATATTCATAATAAAAAATAATATTTTAATTATTATTTTTAATAAAATCATTTGTATTTTTTACTGATTTTAATTTTTTCCTTTTTTTTTGTTTTTTTCCTTAACTATTTCATTCTTTCATTTTTTTTTCCTCATCCACTTTCATATATGAACTCTCCCTCTTCTTTTTAAACACATACAATAACTCAATTCAATTAAGAATTAATAATTAAAAAATAAATAAACACATGCATAATTTACTCTAGCCAAAAATCAATTCACGTATAAATGAATTAAACAGAAATAATCACCAAAAGTCGATCTAAGCCACCACGAATTTAGTGTAAATTAGTTGTGTAAAACTTGCACGATTTTTCCCTAAACTTTTAATAACTGAAGTCGTTTATGAGAGCTTTTTTATTATAGGAAAATTTGATAAACCATTATAATAATCTAATATTTTAAATTAAAAAATAAATTAAATATGATTAAAATATTAATTTATTTATATCATATAATATATAATATATAGTGGCAATATATCACCACCCTTTATTATAATATTATGTACTCTAATCTAAATAAAATTTCCAGACATTTAAATGATAAGACCAAGGAAGCCATTAAACAAACAAGTACAAATACAGTTGCTTATGTTTAAATTAAGTGATTACAACATAACACGTGGTTTCTTCCAGAAGGTGAAACCATTTAGTTATTTTGTTTGAAGTACGAGAAACTAAAAATGAAAAAACACATTAACATGATGAGGTGGAGACAGCTTTCAATTTTATTAGCAGCTGGCGCAAACCGACTCTAATCACCAACACTAGTTTCCTCAATCAGTCAGCAACGGTCCAAGTCATGTCATTCTCGAAGATCCAATGGCATACTTCGATCCGACCCGGACTCGACCCGAGAGCCACGAATGCACCGTGGGTGGGGCTCCATGCAGTGGTGTCCAAGTGACATATAGCAACACCGTGGTTAATCTTCGCCTTGGATTCGGGATCCAAGAGATCCGCTTCGTAGACCCGAACCTTAGGAACGGAGTGACAGTAGTAGAGGAGATAAGGGAACAAGCTCTGGTGGCAAGACACTGATTTGGTCACCTTGCCACCGTTCATTCCTTTGACCCGACCCACCATCACATTCTTGCTGAACCCGTTTACGTTCTGAGTGGTCCAAACTCCAACATTGTGACCCAAAACAGAGGTTGCAAAATCAATCATATCCTCCACAGACCCCACACAACGTTTGATCTCTCCCACGCTCGGTGCTCTCTCGCACTCCCCCAGAGAATCCGTCATCATCTTCTCCATGGACGAGTTATCAGACACCTTAAACACGCTCTTCAGCTCCTCAATCTTTGAAGAAGAGAAGGGCAATTTCATCAGAATGGAGCGGGGAAGAAATGATCTTTGTGGCATTTTGTCTCTTATATCTGGCATACCCATCACGCTTCCTTCCTTCAGCATGCTCTCGCGAAAGAACTTACCCGGTTCAACCCACCTTTTTACCAAACTGCCACCGAGAGTTGAAGAAGAGGTGTTGTAAGAAGCGAAGGAAACACCCTCTTTGGCGTAATCCTTAAAGGTAGCGTTGGTGTTGACGCCGTAGCCGGTGAAGCCAACCTTGTGATCCCCTTCGGCTCCTTTGGCGTAGCCTTTGAAAGTGTCGGTACCTGGGTTGGCGGAGTTACCGTAGTTTTTGAAATCCACTTGGGTCCCTTCTTTGGTGTTCTTAGCATAGGATTGGAAGGTGTCGTCACCAACGTTGGACTGGTCCCTGTAGTTGGCAAAAGTCTCAGTGCCACCATGCGTTCCGTCTGCATAACTCTTGAAGGTTATTTCAGGGACGTTCATATTCACGCCATAGTTCGCGAAGGTGTCGTTGGGACCCGTGCCTTTCGATCCGTAGTTCGTGAAACCAGAGGAGGCAACGTTGGAGTTTGTTCCGTAGCCAGTAAACTCGTTCTCAGCACCGGCGGAATTCTTGCCATAGCTCTGAAATGTCTGCCCGCCTGAGTTTCCGTCCTCGCTGTAGCGGGAGAACGACTGCGTCCTCCCAGCGGTGGAGTCGGAGTAGGTGGAAAATCGCAGGTCGGGGACGTTTGAATCGCTGGAGTAGTTTTTGAACTCACCGGAGCCTCCGGCGCTGTTGGTGCCGTACGTGTGGAAGCTCTGGTCGGCGACGTTGGTGCCGCTGGCATAGCCGGTGAAGGTTTCTTCGTGGCCGGCGGCTCCGCGGCTGTATCGACGGAAATCGTTGACAGGAATGCTGAGGAGGTCGTTGGAGTAGTTCTTGAAGGTGTCGATTCCGCCTCCTCTAGCCGTTCCGTAGTTGGTGAAGTTCTGGCCGTCGTTGTAGGTTTGAAAATTCTCGTCTTGGGTGTGTTTCTCCAGGCTTGGACGGACCTCCGGGAAGCAGAGAAGGTGAGCGGCGGAGCAGAACTCCGGCAAGCGCGTAGAGAGGGTGTTGGCGGCGGCAAGCTTTGCGAAAGTGGCGGTGTCAGCGGCGGTCATTGGGGAGGCCTTGGAAAGTAGGAATGAGGGCTTTGGCAAGGTGTTGCGGACGTGGTTGTCCCAGTAGCGTGCCACTGAAGCCTTTGGAGTAAACGGGTTTTTATCTTGTATGTTGCGACCACCGAAAGCAACCTGCAGGCACACATGTTATACGTAAACATAAGACTATAACAGAATAAGAAAAAGTGCGTTTTGAAGCAATGAGAGTTAAGGGAAAGTGTGATTATTACAGTGAGTAGTGAGAGAAGGAGGAGGAGGAGAAAGAGAGTATTTATCATGTTGTTGTGCATGTGTTTTTTCTGCTTCTTCTTAGTGATTGAAGCGAGAAAGAAGTGGAGAATGTTGGTGGGATTTTGCAGAAATATATAGTAGTGAGGAGCTGGTAAGAGCAAGATGGTGGAGAGAGCAATCATGTGTTGAACGTGCAGAATGTATAAGATGATGAGGATGGCCCTTCTATCTTTGCTTTAATTATGTTATTGCTGCATGTTTAATGCTGGTAGTTCAAGGAGCCAAAATTATATCATAGCAAATTTACCCCACTTCAAAAGAGATCATCTTTTATGCTTTATGCTTTCTTTGTTTTAAGGAGGGAAACTACTGAATTTGAAGAAAGAAAAAAAAAGAACAAAAAAAAAAGAGATTTTTTCAACTAATTGATAAAAAAAATTATTTTAATTGATGAAATTGTATGATTATAATTTTATTTAAAATTAATAAAAAGTTTTATTTATAAATATAAATTTAATATATTTCTAATTACATGCATAAATTACATATCAACATAAATTCGTATTAACAAATATAATTTATTTTCAACTATAATCTAAATTCAGTTTACAAAGTACAGTTTCAACTCTTTTCTCATGCATATTCCATTTTAAAAAGATTTTGCTCCTAAAAAAAAAGTCCATAATCGATTTCCTCTAACGCTCGTGGCTTCAAATGGCAATCATATAACACTTTTCTTTAATTTATTTCCATGAATAAAAAAAACATAAATCTAGACTCTTAGTACATATAATTTCTAGTTAATGATCAAAGAGAACAAACAATTTTATAAACCTAAAAATAAAAAGATAATCGATTATAACAAATAAGGAGAATCAATTATGTTCAATAAAACAAAATTTAAAACATAAAATTCTCATTGTACAATTCGACCTTCCTAGTTTTTTTTTTCCTCGTAAATGAAGAATGTTATCACATATCTTTTCAAATAAGTGAAAACAAACTAACATTCATGCACGTGTACACTCGGAAGCAAACACATCTTTAATAGAAAAGAAAGTAAAATGGATAGAAAGATTATTATATTTTTTTAATTAAAAAATAATAATTATAAAATGGTTTGGATAACAATATTGTTTGTTCATAACTTGAAACTTATGTCTTGTCACGTAAGTTATTTTGAATTTTGAATATTAAATTTATATATAAAGAAATAAATTATTAAATAAAAAAATTATAAGAAGTTATTAAAGGTGGTATCAATTTAAATTTGTCAAAATATAAGATCTATAAAAACAAATAAATAAACTATACATTGGCATCCCTAGAGTTTCTTGTGATGGTTTATAGTAAAAAATAAATTTGTAATTAAATTATATAAAAATTATTAAAATAATAATATTGTTAGTTGTTAAGTGAAAGTAGGAAAAGAGTTAAATATAAAAATATCAAGATCCAAAATAAAATAACCGTTTTTGTTTAAAAATAAAAATTATCAATAAAAGAAGGGAAAACAGATAGTTTTTTTAGGACAATAGAAAAAGCACTATAAATGTAAGTAAATATTTTAAATCATATGATAAAAAAATATTGATGAACATAGTGGGCATGTGATCGTATAGTGGACACATTTGAAATAGAAAAAACAAATATCGATGTAACAATATTTTCATGTTTCTACTCTATTTGTATAACGGTACACGTTCGACATATTTAGATAATTTCACCTTTCTTATTATTATGATTATTGAAATTAAAGGTCACTTTTAATTTATTCATTCTTTATTGATAAATAAGACTCATTTAATAATATCTTCATCTTTATAATAATATCTATTTTTTACTAAAAACTTTTAGTATCTAGGATGGAATTTGGATAAAAAAAACATTTCAAACCACTCACATTTATTAATTTTACAAGAAGCAAGAAAATCATTTGTTTTTTCTTATAAAGAATATTTGGCATCAATAGTAAATAGTCTTAAAACACATATGGAGAGTCTTTTTTCAAAAAATAAATGAACAAAGTTGCTGAATAAAACACAAAAAAGAAAGATTGTTCTAATATTCAGTTTGAGGAAGGATATGATGTCACACTTAAGAAAATCGGGAAGGTGAGTGATAAATCACAAGGTTGATCATCACAAGTTATCCTAAAAAGATTAAATTTAAATTCTTATAACTCATAACTATATAAAGTTTTCATAAAGCGAAAACTCAATTTTGTTTTCTAAAATTCATATATCTTCTCATCATATTATATTTTCATCCTAAATGAAGAGAACATATGATTTAAGTTCTTTAATGACCAAGACCTTATCTAACGACAACATCAAGTTGACCTACAACTATCATTAAGAAACTGTTCTTCACTAGCTTAATTATTGTTTTGTCTATTATTATTAGTTTATTTATTTATTGGTCTCTTTAATTAACAATTCGGATGTCTCTCCATGCTAGGCATAAAACCATACATTCTCCCACTTGACTCATGTGTATAAGTTTATGAAACAATAAATAAACATAATGCACATTAAGTACTAAAACATTCTTTATTTTGGGTACATCATAATTTCATAATTAAGAATAAAAACTAATTTGAGTCATGACGTTTGTACGCCATTTAATTGACATGCTTATTTCCATTTACCACAAATTAGACTTCTTCCTAATATGAACATAATTAGCCAATTATATTGAATTGTACCCTTAAAACATGTGACAAATTCAACTTCCACGGTGGATGCAAGAATACTAGGTTGTTTTTCCCTTCTCCACAGTATTTCTCCTCCAATTAAAAGAAATACATAACCAATATCCAACAAAATCGAAATCGAAATCGAAATCGAAATCTTTAATTAACCTTGTATCCACATATCCAACAAAATCGAAATTTGAATATTCAATCATTTCAAGATTATCAGACTTCTTATACATAAGCATGTGATCCTTTGTTCCTTATAAGTATCTCAAAACTTTCTTTACTATTTTTCAATGTTCCATTCCTCAATTACTTTGATATCTTCCTAACATTCCACCTACAAAGCTTATTTTTGGTTGAGTTCAAGTTTGAGCATACATAATACTCTCAACAACAAACACATACGAAATTGCTTCAATCTATTTCCATTCCAAGTCATTCTTATAGGACATTGAGTGAAACTAAACTTGTCCCTTTTCTAAATTAGAACAGACGATGTTGAGAACTTGTCCATCTTAAACCTCTATAGTACTTTATTGATATAAGTTTTCTAGGATAAATTTAACATTCCTTAATATCTTTTTTTAGAATATTTCTATTTCTATTACATAACTTGTCTTACCCATATCTTTCATTTCAAAGTTACTTGAGAGAAACTTCATAGTCTATTGAAAAAGACTGAGATCATTAGTTGCAACCAATAAATCAGTAACATACATAACCTTACTCCCACTAATTTTAAATATATACATTGATCAACAATGTTCTCATTAAATCCAAAACAAACAATAATATCATTAAACTTGAAATACTATTAATAGGAAGCTTGCTTAAGGTTGTATATTGATTTCATTAATTTACACACCATGTGTTTCTTTCCTTCAACTCAAAACCCCATTGATTGGTCCTTATAAAATTTCTCTTCTAAAACATAGGCAACAAGTATGATCGTATAACATTATGAAAGACAACTTTCACATCCATTTAATCTAGGTTCAAGTCAAAATGGCCTGTTAGTGCCAGGCTAATTTTGAAGGAATCCTTTTGTACAAGAAAAAATTTCTCTTTATAGTCTACACCATCTTTCTAAGTAAAACCTTGGGTACCAAGTACGACCTTATAACATTCAAGGTTGCCATGAAAGTCATGTATTGTCCTAAAGAACACTCACAACCAACTCACTTGCAACCTTCTAACAATTCTGCAAGGTTCCAAACATTATTTTGTTCCATGGATTTTAACTCTTCTTTCATGACATCTAACCATTTCTCAAAATTATCACAATTAATTACAACATGTAAAAATGTAATTAGATCATTATCATTAATCCTTAAGTCAATTTCAGACTAAGGTAGATATATAATCATTGTCGTTTTAATCAAATAAAAGAGTTTGAATGTAAATAGTCTAATGTAGTGTCTTGGACCGTCTGATGTTCAACATAAACCATCTATTACATGAAAAGTTAACGTAATAAGAGTATAAATAAGGTTTGTTAACCCCAAGTTGTCTTCCAACGAATTCAATTATGATCTCAATTAAACAGGATTCATGTATCATTTGTAGAAAATGTTAATTTGAAAAAGCAGTAAATAAAAAATGGGGTTGTTGTTGTTGAGAAATTAAAAGGAATAAAAATAAAATGAATTAGAAGATAAGATTGATGCTCGAGTTCATTCATCATTGAATTATTCATCAGTTGTCATATGATTATAAGCCATCCAATTTCCAAACAGAATTTAACCAAGCAAACATTAATCAAATTCAACATAATCTAATTAATGAAATAAGTGTCCACCAATTCATTTAGTACTTGACTTTTCTCTATATTTTCATTAAATTTTATATGATTAAAATAATGTTATACCTTTCGTTCTTGAAATCCTTCCTAGCTGGAGTAAATAACCCCAACACTACAAGAAATTCTTTATTTACATACAGATTATTACATACGTTTGGATCTGTATGTAAAGTGAGTTTTACATACTAATATTTATGTACATATTTAATTTAGTATATAAATAGACATTACGTATGAATTTCTTCGTATGTAAACCATAATTAATTACATATGGATTTTTTTCAGTAGAAAATGATGGCACCATTAAGCGAGGATGGTTTTCAAAGGACGATGTCCATACGTACAAATATTATGTACATAATTTTAAAATATTATACTAATTTTTTTTGACAAAGTTGGAAATATGAGTCTTCTTCATTATGTATGCCTTCTTCTGCATTTTTCGTGTGTGTCTTGAATGTCTTGTGTATGATCTTCATTCTTCGAACTTGTCTTCAATGTCTTCTTCATTCTTTCATAAGTCTAATATTTCTTTACCTTTGATAAATCTGCATTTTACTATTTTGTGCCCTAATATTTCTTTCTCTTCCTCGAATAAGCCAAAAATGGTATATGGTTTCTCTTTAAAATGTATTTATTAGATGATATGGACATTTGACCAATATGTATTGGTAAAAAATATTAGTGTTATGTTAGTGAAATAAATAAGAATATCGTTTACTAGTTAGTTATCTTTTGTAGGACTAATTTCTTGAAAATAAAAATTCAAAAATTTGGAACAATAAGTTATTTTTTCTCCTTAATTTCTCATTTTGTTTCCTTTTAGTAGACGTCTGGATCATGTCTATGTCTAATGATAGGTCTTTAGCTTTGCTAGTTAAATTTATAACTATTTTTGTATGTGTAATAATAACTCACTACAAAAAATTCGTTAGTTACATATAGATTTTTACATACGGATCTAGATCCGTACGTAAAATGGACATTACATATGCATTTTACATTCGGATCCTGATCTGTATGTAACATCAGCATTACATATGGATTTTTACATATGGATTCTGATCCGTATGTAAAGTAAGAATTACATACAGATTTTTACATACAAATCAAAATTTGTATGTAAAGTAAGTTTTACATACAGATTTTTGCATACGGATACGTATCCGTATGTAAAGGAAAGGTTACATACGAATATAATCCGTATGTAACATTTTTAAAAAAAATAAATTACATACGGATAGAATCTGTATGTAACAATTTTTTTAAATTTTTTTTTTAAAACAAAATTACATACGGATAGAATCCGTATGTAACGATTTTTATTTTTATTTTTTTAAAAAAATTACATACGAATATAATCCGTATGTAATGTTTTTTTATTTTATTTAACAACTGGTGATCGCCCTCTGATTCAGCCTATTGGGGGAGGGTAAGAATATAGCAAATTTCAATTTATATAATTTATTATTATTGTCTTATAATTTTAACTAACTTTGTGTTTGGTATCTAGGTTTTATCCATAAAAAATTGCATCAAAGGCCATCACTGCCAGCATCAAACAACAATTTGGTGAGCCATGGCCAACATGGGGGACAATCCTAAAGGGTGATCGGGATATATTTTTTCAACGTTTTAAGGTACTTGTTTTTTATTCCCTTTAAAAAATTTATATTTTACAATTTGGATTGATGATTCTTGTTGTTTTGCAGAGGAAGGTCACATGGAGGGTTAAGGCGAGGAAAAAGTTAAGAAAATTTTTCATACAAAAGTTTCTCACACCCTTTTCACAAATGTTTAAAGATGCTCGCCAAGAAGGTAAACGACCAGAATGGATTGACAATAATGTTTAGAACAGCCTCCAGGAACAGTGGAACATGCTTGTGTATCGGTCCAAATGTGATACAGCTAAAAAGAATTGTTTGTCTGAAAAAGGTGGATGTCTACACACTGGAGGATCTATTAGTGTGCATGAACATGCTATTCGTTTGGTATGATTTCCATATAATTTTTTATATTAATCTATGATGAATTATTATCTCTTTAATTTATGAAATGTTTTCTTTATAGAGAGAGGAGTTTGGTCGCTCGGTCCATGTTGATGAAGTGTTTCAACAAACACATATACGGAAGAGCACTGGAGATTTTGTTGATGATAGATCAAGGCGGACTCATGTTAATTTTTTTAAACTTTTTTTTCATATACATTATTTACTATGATAACAAATATTTTTCATTTTAATAGGAAGATTTTGAAAGTAGATTGTCTCAAGCATTATCTGAGTCACAATCTACCTCAAGATCTACTCCATTAGATCCTATTGAGGAGGAAAGATTGAGAATTCGTTGTTGATTAGAAACTGTAGGTGGAAGGTACAAGGGACGAGTATATGGGGTTGGACGTGTTGATCGTCAGGACGAGTGTGTTGGTCGCTACCTACAAGAAACACTAAGATAGCATATTGAACGCATGGATGCAAGGTTTCAAAACTTTCAAGATTTCATGATGCAATATCTACCACCTGAGGCAGTAGCTGCAACACAACATTTTTTTCAGCAGCCAAATACCCTGCCACCAACTCAACCGAATCAGCAGTCAAATGAAGTGCAGCATCATAGTAATCATGATGAACAAAAAAATTCACCCGTTGAAGATTATAATAATTATTAGCTTCCTTAGAACTTTGTTTTAATGAAAAGCATTTCAGGTATTTGGAAATAGTAAGTATTGTATGTATGGACAACTTTAAATGTGATGAATATTTGTCTTCTGAAAACTGGACTGTTGATGAATATATGAAGGTGTTATGGGGTGCTTCCAAATACAAAAAACTGATACTGCTGTGTAGAATGTTACATACGGATAAATCCGTATATAAGTTTGTCCGTTAATTACATACGGATTTTACATACGAATAAATTCGTATATAATTACATACGAATTTTACATACGGATTTCCGTATGTAATTACATACGAATTTTACGTACGGATTTATCCGTATGTAATTACATATGGATTTTACATACAGATTTATTCGTATGTAATTACATACGGATTTTATATACGGATTTATCCGTATGTAATTACATACGAATCCAAAATTCGTATGTAACAATTATCTACGACAGTTTTACATATGAATTTTTGTCCGTATATAATTTGTATGTATCTATGTTTTACATATGGATTTTGTGTATTATATACGGATTTTGGTTAAATGTAATTTGAGTTTTTCTTGTAGTGTCTAGTTTTTATAAAGATAAATGAGATTATCCAATATAATATTATAAAGGAAAAAAACTTAAGTAAAATTTAGTTTATTTAAAAGAAAATGCCCAATTTTGTACCTCACATAAATGAAAATAAATATTATATGTATAGATTTTGTACTATAATTAATTTCTTAAACTTAACTAACTTTCACAATTATTGACAACATATTTTTAAAAGAAAATACACAATTTTGCATCTCGTACCATAAGACAACTCCATCATAAAGATAAAAAAGGAAAAATTGTCATGTTTTACATAGGTGCAACAGTTTGGTTTAGTTAACATAACTAGTACTACAAGAAAAACATGAAATAAAAACCAATTTTAAAGACTAAAAAAAATTAGTTGGTATAGTAACTAAAGTAGAGATCATTTTAGAAATTAAAAAAAAATGATTTCTAAATTAGTTTCTATTATTGTTAAATGATTTCTAAATTGGTATCTAATTAGCAACCAATGTTTTTGCTACCAACTAATTCAGAAACCAAAAAAAATTTAGTCTCTAAAATGGGTTCTAATTTAGTCACCATAGCAACTAATTATTTTTTGTCACTAAAAATTAGTTTCTATTTCATGATTTTCTTGTAGTTTAGTGCTTCCATCTCTTTAAGTCACCATCTTCCATGATTTTGAATATATATGTGTAGGTCTATAAAAAGAAAATTTTGAATATACATGACCAGGTCTACAAATAAAAAACATCTTGATAAAGCTGACTTGGGAAGAATAGAAATTGGACATTACATACGGATTTTTTTGTTTGTAAATACATCAAACTAATTACACACGAATATATTCATATGTAATTTATATACGAATATATTTGTATGTAATTTACATACATATTTTAAAATTTGTATGTAACAATACCTATGACTATTTTACATACATTTTTTTTTATATGCAATATGTATATAACTATGTTTTACATACAGATTTTGTCTGCGACATACAAAATTTTGTTGTATGTAATATTGATTTTTTTTTTGTAATAAACACTTATATAACATCATTTTAATCAATAGTTAAAATAATCCTTCTTTCCCGTGTACTCTTATTTAAAATCTATCTCAATTATTTTAGACCATTTACTGCTTATATATATATATACAAGAGAGAGACTAAGATTGTTATTGAAATTAGTAGTTCACATATATTGTTATCGAAATTAATTTAAGAACACTACAAGAAAATCATGAAATAGAAACCAATTTTTAGAGACCAAAATAATTAGTTACAATAGGAACTAAAATAGAGACCATTTTAGAAACTAAAAAAAAATTGGTTTCTAAATTAGTTTCTA
>Ga0123342_1005258_pt1 | contig 18981 bp, 10 predicted proteins | sample Turbeawhitnodule_FD_89960 | JGI IMG/M metagenome (GOLD analysis project Ga0123342, IMG submission 89960) | Root nodule microbial communities of legume samples collected from Mexico - Turtle bean Mexico white nodule | ecosystem: Host-associated > Plants > Roots > Nodule | place: Mexico: Nepantla...
CATTAAAAGATTGGTCAAAGCATTTAATGACTGGAGCGTAAGCAGTTAAAACATTTAAAGCTCAGTCAAAGAGAAAACAGTTTTTCTGTTATGGTCCCAAAACAAACAATCGGTTGTTTCCTCTAATCAATCGGTTGTTTTGGTACTTTAACAGTTCAACCATTCAAAACAGTTTTCAATCTTTTTGTCAAAACACCTAAGTATAAACAATCGGTTGTTTCGACAAAACAATCGGTTGTTTTAACTTAGTTTGACATCAGTTTTACTTTCACAAAGATTGAGAATGCTAATGCTTTAGATTTAATCACAGATGGATTACAACATATAAACTACCCCAGAACAAAGCTTAAACCAGCACAACAACATCAAGCATAGCAGAGGCTTCAACATCTTTCAAAGGATTTGGATTCTTCAAAACTTGAACACCACAAGGTTCAACAATCTAGACGAAAGTTATTTGTACCAACCACAGTGTATATTTAAAATCAAATGTGATTGTAGGATACCCATAGAAACCGTCATTTATACCCTTCCCCTAGGACCTTTTTTTAATTCAAATGGTCCCAATATAGATAGCGATTTTGGTCACAACCGCCGTCTACTATGAGACTTTTTTTAGTTAATTATGTTTTATGCGTTTCCTCCTCTTAATTAACCTGTTTTCATTTAAAAACCCAGCCAAATACATATTCAGACACATTCTTTCAAACAACCAAATTATATATATTGATAAATTTATTACAAACACTAATATATATTCATATGTATCTAATTCCTATGCATTAGAGCTTATATACTATTCATTAGCTATCATAGAGTTATAGTAATTAATGAAATATGTGGCTTAAGCATTTCTCACATGATCTAGTGCTTCCAAAGGTAGTGGTTACTCATCCCTAAAGAATTATATTACAAAAAATGTTCAAATTAACATTAAAATACATATACTTTTATTATAAAGAAGAATTTAAATATTATCACCTGCTCCCAGTCTTTTCAAATGCCTACTCTTATAATGGTAACCATCCAATGCATAAAGTAGTAGTCACACTCATAACCTCCTGATTATTTATTACATTACAATTCAATATAAATTAAAAGTTAATATTGATATTTTGATAAACAATGAAAAGAGGAAGACAAAAATTACAAACCTTTAGGTTCAACCATGTCTTGATTAATAGAAAAAAACTTTGTTAGTAGACGTTTAAGTATTATACGCAGGTAAGTTCATAATGTAATTACACTTCAACTATTTGCTTGAGATGTGTGGATGACTTCTTGTGCAGTGAACAAAATCACACAAGAATGTTATCAATTACGAATAGCACAAGTAACTGCCAATGACCCATGCATACATCCATGAAAATAATTAGTATATATTTAAAACATGAAATACTAATAATTGATGATTATAATTGAACGTACTTATTAATATAAGGGCAAAGATATATTTTTTCCCTCTTCAATCAAAATGTTGGTGATATATGACTGGGTTTCAGCTCTCTTCGCCTCAATTTGATTAATGAAATAGGGATGCAAGAATCCATAGACATCTGGATTCCCTTCATTAATAGAAAATCCAGACAAATACCTATAAGTTATTAGTTAAAGAAAAATCAATAATTTAATATAAAATAAATTGAAATATAGGTGAAAGATACCTACATCATAAAAAAATTTGAACGATGGATATATTGAGCTCCTGGTTTTGAGATGCAAAGTCTAACACATCTGACATGTATATGTATAGAGGGATGTCAGTATTTCTGTAGGCGTTCTAATAGGAGACTGATGTCAAGTATTTCTGTATAAGGGTTGGACCACCCCTGAAGTGGTCCCTATTTATTTATTTATTTATTTTATTGCTGATCAAAAAAAAAAAATAGAGGGATGTCAGTGTTTCTACCAAAAAGAGTTGCATCATTTAAAACCTCTAGTGGGTTTATATTTATAGCCTTAACAACCAATAATAAAGAAGTTATAAGATCATCAATGGTAAACAAAAGCTTCTTTTGCGGACTTGGTTTCCGACAAGGTTTCTACAAAATAAAGAATATTTGTATTAAATTAAATACAATACATAAATATAATAAAATTAAATTCTTACCAGGGGTTTTAGAATAACTCGAACGAGGTGTCTTAGCCAGGCTATGAATGTCTGAACTGCCTCGACCATAGTAGTTACCTCATCTGTAGGTAGAGGAACACAAGCATCAACAACTTGTACTTTGTCATTCGTCACCTTCACCACATCAAGGGGAGAGGCACGTTTTGTAAGGTAGTGGCCCCTTCAACGGCTCTTCCAATGGCCACCTGATAACTCTTTTTTACGGCAAGAGTATTGAGTAGAAGTAATAATTTGTTCCTAAGGATAGATATCGAAACCACAAGGAACAATTATTTAAAATCCTAATAGTAGCATTCACTAAGTATAAGAATATGTACAATAATTTGATTTAGTTTGATATTGACAATAGTCTACATGAAAATTAAATGAAAACAAAATAAATGAGTTAAATAATTCAATTAAGAAAATTGGGAATGAGGTTAATCCTTCTCACTCATCTATAGTTTAAAACATATAACATTCCCTCTTGATTGACATTGATGCACATATAAAAATCATTCATATTGATTCCTCGTATACAAAATTATTAAGAGAGTCTACTAAATATCGATTCCTCGTATATTTATAAAAACTCCTTATCATTATGAACAAATGTTATAAAGCAATTAACATTTCAAATCTATTCCTAACATTCAAGTACATTAAGAATTATTTTATTCAAATATGTAAAGACTCTTCGTCTTCCCGTTAATGTTAAGAAGTTTACCAATTAAACTATCACACACATTCTTCTCAACACGCATTACATCGATACAATGTTTGACTTCTAACTTTGACTAATACGAAAGATGAAAGAAGATTGATTTTTTTCTTCCATATGTTTGTCACATGTGACTTCTTTTTCGACTTACCGAAAATGTGGTCTATGTTATTTACCTTTTCATAAATCTCAACACCAGTTAATGGAGTTAGTGGACTGCCAGTCTAGTGATGTCCATTATGTTGAACAAGACTTTGATGTCAACAAAACTCTAGGGATTGCTTGAAGGTGGATGTAGCTTGTGTGTGTGTGTTTTGAATAGTTTGAATTGTAAATTCACTCTTAGTTAAGTCTCAAAGTTGGTTAAATCAGATCTTTTTGAATAAGAGTGTTTTTGCAAAGAAGTGGAAAAACAACCAGTTGTTTTATCGTTTCAACAGGTTGTTTGACACTTAGTGGATTTTAAAATGATTTGGAAAAGCTTTGTCTTTGCCTTTTCTGTCAAACAAATTTCAACAGGTTGAAATTTCGAATCAACAGGTTGTTTGACCCTTGGTGTTTTTGAAACAGGTTTTGATAAAGCTTGAAATTGGTTGACTTTGGTGTCAAACCAATTCAATCGGTTGTTTCGAAAAATCAACTGATTGATTTTTGAATTTTCTTAACAAAATTTTGTTAAGTTAATTCAATCTGTTTTAATTGGTTTGAAACTGATTTAGCTTTTGCATTAAATGTTTTTAACAGCTAATTAGAGTTTAAATAATTTGTTTTACACTCATAGCTTTTTAAGAATTCAGATTATCTATTTTGAAATCATGTTTTCTCCAAGATTGCTTAAAGTTTGGATATTTTTCTAAGAGTGGAATATGACTTTTGTGTAATATGTCAATTTATGATTGTATCAGGTTTGATCATTCCTTTTCTCTCTTAGCTTTGTAATTCTGTAATAGATTTTGGTGTGACAGAGTCAGAGGGTGTTCTAATCTGTGGTGTGTTGTATTGCCAAAGCAAGTGTGTGTTCTTGAGGGGTTCAAGATCACTTCTCTGGTGGGTGGGTGATTGTAATTTGTGGTTGATTATATAGTGGTATACTCAGTGGTTTTTAGGGACTGGATGTAGCTCTTGGTGTAAGAGTGAATCGGTATAAATCTGTTTGTGTGATTCTCTTTTTCCCTTATCTCAATTATATATGTTTTAAGTTGTTTTTATTCACTGCTGATAAAAACAACCGGTTGAATTGCAAAAACAACCGGTTGATTTTCTAGAAATCAACTAAAACAATTTTATAACTTGTGCATTATGATTCCTTTGGCTTTGATTCTTCATTGGCTTTCTCCATACCTTCAAAGTTTGCGAAAAACTTTTAAAAACAATTCACCCCCTCTTGTTTAAAGCCTACAATTTTAACAATTGGCATCAAGAGCTAGGTTTTTGAAAATTATTCAAGTCTTGTTTTCAAAAACTGTTTTAATGACTAACAAGTTACCTTTTGAGGAAGGTGCTTCTATAAATAGACCACCACTGTTTTGTGGTGTAAATTACCAATTCTGGAAGGTAAGGATGAGAATCTTTGTTGAATCAATTGACAAAGGTATTTGGGATGCAATTAAGAATGGTCATTTTATCCCTATGATTGAAAATGAAAAAGTCTTTTCTAAAAAATCTTTGTCCCAATGGACTAAGAGTGAAAGGAAAAAGGTTCAGCTTGATTGTATTGCCAAAAATATTATTGTATGCTCTTGATTCTAATGAGATTCTCAGAGTTTCAAAGTGTGTTTCAGCAAAGGATACGTGGGACACTCTTGAAAGAACTCATAAAGACTCAAGTGGAAATGATTGGCTAGACAATGACATGTCCTCCTCTAAAGTTTCCAAAACCAACATGTGTCTGATGGCAAAAGAAAAGTCTACATCGAATAGAAACGGTCAACATTCAAATGATGATAGTGAAGAAGAAAATCTTATATTGTTGTCAAAGAAATTTACCAAGTTCTTAAAGAAGAACAACAACAAAAATCACACCAATGATAGATATGTTAGCCAAAAACCTACTTAATTCAATTCTAACAAATATACATGTTTTGGATGTGGTGAGCAGGGGAACATAAAAGCTTAATGTCCTAGTAAAGAAAGCAAAGAGAAGAAGTTCAACAAGAAGTTTGAAAAGAAGGGGAAATCAAAAAGGGCCTACATTTCTTGGCATGACAATGATGTATCATCATCAAGTGGCTCTTCAAGTGAAGAAGATGAGGAAAATTTGTGTCCAATGGCCAAGGATGAAAACGACACAAGCAGTGTAAGTTCCTGCTAAACTAAAAACAATTGGTTGATTTTCTGGAAATCAACTAAAACAGTTTTATAACTTGTGCATTATGATTCCTTTGGCTTTGATTCTTCATTGGCTTTCTCCATACCTTCAAAGTTTGCGAAAAACGTTTAAAAAAATTCACCCCCTCTTGTTTAAAGCCTACAATTATAACACATTAAACGTTTTTTCAACCTCCGATAAGGATGATGACTTCTAAGAAACCTCCGATGTTGAAGATATACTGTTTTCCTTCCATGTTTCAATTATTGAGAAGCGGTGTCTTCTTCGCATATTGGACATGCTTTATGACCCTTAACATACCCTAATAAGTTACCATATATCGGAAAGTTATTGATGGTGCAAAATAACATGGCATCAATTTTGAAAGTTTCATTAGCAAATCCATCAAATACTTCAACACTTTGATCCCAAATTAACTTTAAATTTCCAATTAGGGGATAAACATCTATGTCATTTCCTGGTTGTCTTGGACCGAATATTGTCATAGACAACATCATGCATTTTCGCTTTATGCACAATCTAGAAAGTAAGTTGTAAAGAACTAGTAAAACAGGTAATGAACTGTGATTCATACTTATATTACCAAACAGATTCATTCCATTTGTAGCTAAACCAAGTCGGATATTTCTTGACTCTTAAACAAATTCAGTAAACTAGTCATCAAATTTTTTCCATTGAATAGAATTAGCTGGATGGCGGTACATGTAATCATATTTCCTCTCATCTGCATGTCATATAAGATTCTTAGCATCATTTGGATTTGCAAAGAAATGCTTCATCTTTGGAATGATGGGAATATACCACACAACCTTCAATGGGGGTCCATGCTTTTCCATTTCCTCAATAGTATCATCATTTTTTTGTTTCAACTTATAACATGATAACCCACATCTTGGACAAATTTTCAACAATTCAAAATACTTCTTGTATAATATACAATCATTAAGACATGCATCTATCTTTTTAAATTCCATACCCATCGGATAAAGAATCTTTTTGACCTTGTACTTACGATTAGGTAGAGTATTTGCCTTCGGAAGCATCACCTTCAACAATTGAAGCAATTCCATGAAGCTTTTATCAACCCGTCCATTTATTGCCTCCAAATTCATTAATTTTAACACCACCGATAACTATGTGATGTTAGTTGATCTAGATTACAGTGGAGTCTCTGCATCGCTTGACATACTTGCATATCCATGCACTTATGCAAAAGACTCAGCTTCAACATCACAAATCATGTCCTCCAATCGATCATCATGTACTTCATCTTGTACTGCATCATCCATGGTGTCTGAACAAATTCTTGGGATACATACACTCTTGGTAAATTTAATAATTCACCATCTCATGTCCAAGTTCTATAAGATCATAGAAACCCATCACATAGAAGGTGTTCCTTGATTTTGTTAACATTCAATCTCCCCGTTCAAATAATTAATGCACAGATACCTAAACTTTACTCCATCATGACCACTATTGTTGGCGTTATGTTGCACAAATTGTATAAATTCTTCTACTCCTCTTTCGAACTCATCACTTATGCGAACTGAGTTAATCCAATCTCGATCCATTATGTTTTGTAATGGTTATTGACGTGTTCACTAATGTGTGTGAAATCTTACGTTTTTATTATAGGTATGAACCTATCCCATTCGAGAAGATTCATTTTTATTATAATTTAATAGTACATACAATTTAATCAAAATTCCTTATATTAAAAAAAATTCATAGACATTTCGAATTGGTCTTCAGGTGCCACGAAATGAAAGTGGTGACACGAAATCTACATAATCAAATATGTACCCAAAGAACAACACGAAATGCTATGAATCAAAATTCAGTAAAATATATGTCATGTCAATTACAAGTTACGTACTAATGAACTAATAAAAAGTGATTGCTCTTCTCAAACTGTCCACCTAGACAATTCAAGAATCAATACAATTACTATCACTACAACCTCCTCTGCTCTTCAAAAAATGTTTTAAGAAAATACAATTGGAAGAGTAGTAGACAAATACATGTATTAAATCTCAAACAGAAAACTAAGGGTTGCTCAAACGGGAAACAATTGTCGAGGGTCGAACACCGTCAGACTTAATACCAACATGTATCAAAGAATTATAAATATACATGCAATATAAAACAATTAACAAATTTAATCATACATGCAATTCAATAAATAATATTAATCTAATTACAATCTAACTATTTAATAATTTTATTTTAACCTAACAAGTAACATACTCAAGAAAATAATAATATAAATTAATAGTAACTACAATTTTTTTTTATAAAAAATACAAATGAACATAAATACTAAAAAAACATAAAAAATGAAAAAATATTTTTAAAAATAAAATACTACACCAAAAAAAAATATTTTGAAAAATAAAAAAACTACTCCAACCTCGTGGTGGTGGCAGTGGTGGCAAAGTGCAGAAGCGAAACGTGCAATGGCGGCGGCAAAGCGCAAAAGGGGCGACAAAATGTGCAGCGGTGATGGCAAAGTGGGGAGCAAAAATGCAGGCACAATGAGAACCTATAGTAGGGAGAAAATATGCAAATGAAGCAATGAGGGTGGAAGAACTTACAAAGGAAGCAAAGAGAGCAAGGAAAGATGAAGAGTGTGGCGAGAAGAACGAAAGTGCAGAGTACAAAGTATGGGAAAGACGAAGAATGTTGCAAAGAATGAAAGCGTAAGTATGGAGGGTTCGAATTAGGGTAAATAAAAATCTCATAGATGACGATTCTTACTCGAAACCTCCATCTGTGAGTATATTTGAAAAAATATTCTACGATTTTTTTAAAATCGTCGTATATGTGATACTCATAGACGATGATTCCCACCAAAAACCGCTATCTATTAGTCCAGTCATTGATATATACGACGGTTTCGCCATGAACCGTTGTCTATATGTTTGTTTTAATTTAAAAAATGTCATCGTGGTTTAATGGATAGAGTTTGGCACTGAATCAGTGTGCGTAGGATGTTATAAATTGTCTTTTTTGCACTAGTGATTTGTTCTTTTGCCATTGATTTTTCTTGTTTCGACCTACCTATGAGGTACCAAGATGTCTCTATTTATAGAGTTTAGTGAGGAACTCCATCAGATTCAACATTCGCTCAACACAGAGCCAATTCGCTCAGCGGATTGGCTTTTTTCACTCTGAAGGAACCTTTTTGGTTTCAAGTTGAGCTTCAACAAATTTTGAGGTTTTTTTATCTTGTAGGGATTCACTTCAAGCTTTACCCAATGAAATCCTTTCTTAAGCATGAAGAAAACTTGGGCTTTAGATTCGCTCTAAGACAAACTTAGTGAATTTGGGCTTTTCTTAACCTTGAAGAAAACCTTTTTAGCTAAGGTAAACTTTAAGCCTCTTCCAAGTGAATTTGGGTTTTTTTTTCATCATGGAGGACTCTTTTCATTCAATCCTTATGATCCATCTTTGGCCTTAATCTGCTAAGCGCATGTCTTGGCACTCAACGTTCTTGAGGTTTTCCAATCCTTACTTTCTGAAGTCAATCCACTTAGCCTTGGTTCTATGCGCTGAGCGGATTAGTCATTTTGCTGGTTATTTGTTTGATTGTTGTTTTTCCTTCTTTTTCTGTAAGATTATATTAATTTCTTCTTTTCTTCATCTCGTTTTTAGTCAAATATTAATTTGAGGGAAAATGCATTTTTTTATGATATTTTTTTTAAATAATTCATTATGCATACCTAATTTGATATAAAATTTAGGAACATTTGACACTTATCAAATATCTTTATTGTCAGTCAATATAAAATTGAACAAAGAAGCTTAGAGAAAAATTAAGCTTAGAGTTATAAATGAAGGATCTGAGTCATGTTAGACGAAGATTTGGGATGGACATATAGAGGGATCAACCAATTGAAGAGTTGTATCCATCTTAATAGGGATCCTTGCAGAAGGTAGTTAAAAGGTTTAAGATGCATAAGTCTAAGCATGTGGGTACACCTTTGAGTCATCACTCAAGCTCTTGATTTTGTAGAAGGTAGGAGGGAGATAAAACTATTCCATAGGCTAATAGAGTAGGGAACATAATGCGTGGATGGTGGCAGACCAGATCTAGTGCATGATGTGAGTGTGGTTAGAAGAGTCATGGAAAATCCTAGACGTGTTCTTTTGGAGACTTTCAAGTGGATCTTGAGGTATGTGACAAGAAATGTATCATCTGGTCTAGAGTATAAACAGTCCACTCATAGTGGAGATGAAATATAAGGTTTGTAAACACAAACTATGCAAATAATGTTGATACTAGAAAGTCACTTTTTGAATACATGTTTACATTGTTTGGGATTGAAATTTGTAGGAAAGTCAATCTGCAATTTGTGATGGCTTTATCTACTACCTGAGTTATTGTCTTTCGTATGAATTTTGAATACTTCTAGGTTGTTTGCATCTTTAATCACACAAAGTTTGTCTTTAAATGACACCTTATAACCTTTGTCTAACAGTTGTGCAACAATTTTACAAATTTTGATTAATCTTAGGAACATATAAGGCATAAAAATTAATTTGACACCTGAAGGAATTTTAATTGCAATTGTACCTATACCTTCACAATAAATTATTTTCCATTTCCAATTCTTATTTTAGGAATATCATATTTGTTGAGCTCTTTGAAAAAATCTCGATCATGAGTCACGTGATTTGAACAACCACTATTTATAATCCAACTTTTGGTATAATTGTTAGTTGTAAAACACCATGTTACAAGAAATAGTTTCTTTTCTGATTCGTCTTCAGCAATCTTAATATCTTATGGGGATGTTGGGATTTGCATATCTTTTCTACATGTCACAATTAACCACATTTAGGGTACTTTGCATTTGACTTCCACCAACTTTTGTTGTCTTGGTGATTATTTTTCTTACAATAGGGACAAGACAAAAAAATATGTTTTGTTGTTGTTTTGGTTGTATTTGCTCATTTTATAGTTTTTGACTTTGAAAACACCTTCAACGATACAGAGTAAAGTACTTTCAACGACACAATCTTCTTATTAATCTTCGTTGCTCTTGTGCTTACAAGACGTGTACCACTTCTATCAAAGTAATTACAGACAAATCCGTATTTTCCAACAAAGTAATATTTGTTTCGTATCTCTCACTAGAAGTTTTTCAACTAAGAAACAAGAAACTTCTTATTTAATAATTTTATCTTATTAGCAATACCCAACAATTTATTTGAGAATTCCTTAATTATCTCAAACTTTTTCATCCTTTGCATCTCAAATTCTCTTATCAAATTTAACAGTTTTGTACAGGCCAGACCTCGGTCATCGACACCAGAGAAAGACATCGGACATCGGTGGACTGATAGTAATAGTGGGCCACGTAAGCTAGGTCCCACAAACAGTATGAGTTAACGTGAGTTAACACCCAAATATCAGAAAGACCTAAGTCACGAGAGGATCATACATGGGGTGTGTATGGTACATTCAGGTACGGCACAAACAAGTGTTCCTTGGAGGCGCTAAGGCCCGTTAGGGTTAGGGTTTCCAGGGAAAGACTGCATACATGGCACATGATTACTTAGGACACCCACAAAACAGATGATGCCGTAGCGCTGGTACATGAGTAGGTACCTTGGCGGCTACGCTGTTAGGTCTATGCACTCCAGGAAAGGGAAGTCATATGCGCCAGATTACGCTAAGATTGTGTGATAGCGGTGCAAGGACATTCTCCCAAGAACCCTAAGACCACTAAGAGACGTGGGAGCATCACATAAGTAACCCTTGTTACAACCTATATAAAGGGTGGTAAAAACCCTAGCAAGGTACGCCGTTTCTAAGACTGAAACTGCTTGATACATAATATTGTTTCTTTAGCATTTACTGACTTGACCGTCGGAGTGCAAACGACCGTAAAGGTGCCCTTTTGTCTTTACAGGTGAAGCGTTCTTCTACCACAGGGAGTCCGATTCTAAACGGAGACAGGCGGGACCTAAAGCTGTCGTTCGAGTCGACCGGCAACCAAGTCAACCGGCGAGAACAAGTTTAATACCTCAAATATATTTGTTTCCTTGATTGGACTAGCTTTTACCGGGTTTTACTAGTAATCAATGTGATTTTGGTTTTTGTTTTTAAACTTGAGTGTTTTACCCCTATAGTTTATATGAGAAGTGTGTTTTCATAAGTCAAGAGCTTATAATCCGGACATGGACTCCCATCCCTTGCGGCTAATTTATCGTTATCACGCATTGCATACGTTCCAGAATCAAAATATACTTTTCGTTTTACAACTCCTAAAGTGTGAAAACAAATATTCGAAATTCCGAATATGTGGAGTTCAAAGTTTCTCTTTGTGCTACTAAGTTGCTTGGTTTTTCACTTTCCTTCAGACACGACTTCATTGGTGCGAATGCCATTATGCAATCATCATGATGCCTCCGCCTTGCTCAGCTTCAAAAGCCTCTTTACCCTTACTCCACCTGGCCCTGGTTGGTGTGAGGCTAGAACGGGAGTGTTGTGCCATCCAAAGACTGAATCGTGGAGGAATGTCACGGATTGCTGCATGTGGGAAGGGGTGAGTTGTGACACAAAATCAGGCCACGTCATTGGGTTAGACCTTAGCTGCAGTTGCATTAGTGGTGAACTTCATCCCAACAGCACTCTCTTCCAACTCACTCACCTTCAAACACTCAACCTAGTTCTCAACGACTTTTACGATTCTCCAATGCCTTCGGGATTTGGTCATCTTCTGGCTCTTACTCATCTAAACTTATCTCTCGCTTGGTTTACTGGAGTTATTCCTTCCAAATTCTGTCACCTCTCAAAATTAGTCTCGCTTGGTCTCTCTACCAATAATGCAATGACAATTGAACAATCAACCCTGGAAAAACTCATTGTAAATGCCACTGGTTTAAGGGAGCTCACTCTTGATAGCCTAGATATGTCTTTGATTAAACCGAGCTCTCTATCTTTGTTACTCAACCTTTCTGTCTCCTTGGTCTCTCTTAGTCTTCAAGATTCAGGTTTGCGAGGGAAGTTAGACAATGCTATACTCTGTTTGCCTAATCTCCAATACCTTGATCTGTCTAAAAATCCTGATCTCGAAGGTGAACTTCCAAAGTTCAATTTGAGCACTCCTCTTAGATATTTGGACCTTGGTCATACCAAATTCAGTGGCCAGATTCCATTATCACTTTCAAATCTTCACCATCTCACTTACATTGATCTTTCAGGTGACAATTTCACAGGACCCATTCTTCAATGCATGGGCAACATGTCACAATTAAACTATCTGGTCCTCCCTTCGAATAAATTCAGTGGTGAGATTCCATCATCTCTTTTCAATCTTCACCATCTTACTCACTTAGATCTTTCATATAATAATTTTGGTGGTGAGATCCCCAATTTGTTTGGCAAGCTTAGGAAATTAGAATTTTTAGATTTTTCTGTAAACAACCTAGTGGGCCAATTGCCTCCATCGTTATTTGGCCTGACTCAGCTTAGTTATTTAAGCATTTCAGAGAATAAATTAGTTGGAAAAATACCTGATAAAACCAGTGAACTTTCTAATTTAGGTAATCTGTATTTGTCCGATAACTCGTTGAACGGAACAATTCCGCCTTGGTGTTTTTCTTTGTCATCATTATCTTACTTACAGCTCAATGGGAACCAGCTTACCGGGCCAATTGGTGAATTTTCTGCCTTTTCATTGGAGTATTGTGACCTCTCTTATAACAGGCTAGAAGGTGATATCCCCAAGTCAATGTTTCTTCTCCAAAATCTCTCTGATTTGAGACTATCCTCAAATAACTTGAGTGGCCTTGTAGATTTTAACAATTTTTCAAATCTTCAAGAGCTACAAGAGCTGGATCTTTCTCACAACAATTTTCAATCTCTTGATTTTTGTGGTGGCAATGTTAAAAGTTTCCCAAAATCCGCTTCCCAACTTTATCGTTTAGATCTTTCCAATAACCATTTTCATGGAAGGATTCCAGAAGGATTTAATTGTGTGGCGGATACTGTGACTTTTTTGGATCTTTCTCATAACCTTCTAACCTCGGTTGGGAATCTGTCACTCTTTTGGAAGAATATAGGTTACCTTGACCTAAGCTTCAATATGTTGGAAGGAGATATTCCTGTTCTCTCATCTACCGTTGATTTCTTTTCTATCTCAAACAACAAATTGTCTGGAGACATCTCTTCATCTCTTTGCAATGCAAGCTCCATCGAGATACTCAACTTGTCTCACAACAACATGGCAGGCAAACTTCCACAATGCATTGGAACCTTCGGTAAGCTTTTAGTTTTGGATTTGCAAAGGAACCATCTTTGTGGGATCATACCCAGAAGCTATCTTGAGATAGAAACATTGGAAACTATGAATCTTAGTGGCAATCAACTCGAGGGACCATTACCTAGGCCTGAGGTCAAATGGCAACAATTAAGAGTTCTGGACCTTGGAGAGAATAACATACAAGATACATTTCCAAGTTGGTTAGAGTCACTTCAAGAGCTGCAAGTCCTTGTTTTACGTGCTAATAGGTTCAATGGTACCATCAATCGTTTCCAATCCAAGAACAATACCTTTTCCAAGCTGACGGTTTTTGACATCTCCAACAATAATTTTCGAGGCAACTTGCCAATAGCTTTCATAAAAAATTTCAAGAGAATGATGATCAATGTCAATAATGGCTTGCAGTATATAAATGCTTCTCAATTGTACAATGATTCGTTGGAGGTCACACTGAAAGGCAAGACCATTAACCTAGAGAGGATCTTAACTACTTTCACAATTGTTGATTTAGCAAATAACAGATTTGAAGGAGCAATTCCAGCAATCATTGGAGAGTTAAAGTCACTAGTAGGCCTTAACCTTTCTAACAACAGAATCACTGGTTTTATTCCACCAAACCTCGGTGGTTTGGAAAATTTGGAATGGTTAGACCTCTCCTCAAACATGCTCATGGGTGAGATTCCAACTGCATTGGTCAATCTTCACTATCTCTCTTTCTTAAACCTTTCACAAAACCAGCTGGTAGGGAAGATACCAACAGGTAAACAATTCGACACATTCCAAAATGATTCCTACAAGGAAAATCTTGGGCTATGTGGTTTTCCTTTGTCAAAATCATGCCCCAAGGACGGAAAGCAGGAGAAAGATTCAGAAACCTTTCACCATGATGAACAATTTGGGTTTGGTTGGAAACCCGTAGCTATAGGATATGCATTTGGAATGGTCTTTGGAACGTTGTCGGGATATATTGTCTTCTTTGTTTGGAAACCACAATGGTCAATCTATTTTGTTGATGGCATTCTTAATCAAAGATCGAGAAAGAAGAGTCACCGAACTTATGCAAATACAAGACAACACATTGAGGGTCGTTGAAGAATCTCAGAATCAGTATAACAGGTAAGTGTAATTATGTGTTAAATTTTGCAAGTTTGGTGTTACTTCATGATCCTTAATCTGATAGGCCTAATCGGATATTTATGACCACAGGTGTGAAGTTCTAGTTCCATAGCGAACAAACACCATTTCACTCAAGGCCATTCTTCTGTCCCATTCCTTTTATTTTGTCTCTTTTGAAAGATGTGTTCCTAGGTTGAAAATGTTGAAGCAATTTGTTGTAATAAAGTACTCTCAGTTTAGTGGTGTGTTTTTCTTTTAAACTTAATCTTCTTGTATCTTTGTGTATTGAATAACAAAATTTATTTTCCTATATTATTAGTGTACACAGTTTGCAATACTCAAATATACAACTAACACTTCTATACAAATTAGTTTCCCTCGAACACTCACATGATCAACATGACAAGACAAATTTATAAATGTATAAATGATTAAAATTTGTAATAATTTTAATTACTAATTTAACCCCATTATTCTCAATTTAAAAAATGAATTATAGCAATTTTTCAAAGTTTAAATTTAACAATTATAAAACCTTTTAATCTGTGAAAAAATAATTTTCAATTTAATTACTTAATTACAACTCTTCTTTGATGATATTTTTTTTTTGCTATAAAAAAACTTTTACTTTAAGCGAAAATATTGAATTTATTTTATTGAAAGAATGTCCAAATTAAATATTCCACTGCCATGGATTTATTTCTTCTAAACCAACGTGTTAATTATAAATTTAATTATTTTATACTAAAATTTCAGTTTGTCCATAATCCTAAACAAAGAAGAAATAAAAGACCAAAAAGAATCTTCACAAAGGCTTTGCTATGTTTAACATATTATTTAACTTTTTTTTACTAGGTAAAAAATTTATATAACTTAATTAGTAATATTTTTAAACATTTTTTACTAATTTTTATTTTTTAAATGTAATAAAAAATATTTAAAATACAAATTTCTAATTTTTTATATATTCTATTTTTATTTTAAAACTATTTATTAAATTTTCTTTAGAAGATAATATTGTATTATATATTTTTAATATTTTCTTCCGTTCAAGCATGGCATTTAATTAATTTTTTATAAAATAAAATATTCTTATTTTTATCTTTTTATTAAATTGATAATGAAGATAATTATTTTTTTGCAAAAAATTTGTATATTTATATTATACTATTTATTTTAGTCATTATATTATATACACTACTTAGACTTTACACTTCAAGATATTTCACTTGAAATTGATAGATGATTTTTTTAATATTACATTATTTTAACCATTATACTAATTAACATGATAAAAATGTAATATCAACTTAAAAATATGATACTTTTAATTTACTTTAAATTTGATTACAAATATTTTTAAACTATAGTTTAACATGAAATATAGGATATACAATAAAATATTAAAAAAAACTGATTAAAATGATTGATAGGTGAATAAAGATTACAAAAGAATAAAAGTAATTAAAAAAATAAATTGTAAATATTTCAAGAGATATTTTTGTCCATCAAATTAAATTAAAAATTATATAAATATATTATTAACTTTCTATTCGTATTATTTTATATTTATTAGCTACTTGAATGGCTTTTAGTTATAACTTAATAAGTGGATTTACTAACTACGATAATTTTCAGTAAAAACTCATTTTTTAAGCTATTAAAATATAATAATACAATATGATATTAAAATTATTCGTATAATCCTATTTTAAATAGAAATTATGAATACAAGTTTTGTCGGTCCCACATTAACTTTATAAATAAATAGTTTATCTCAATCTTAAAGTTGGATATGAACTAAGAAAAATTATTTTTAAAAAGATTATATTTAATATGTTTTTGTGATTTTAACTCCCATAAAGTGTTATTCGAAATTATATTTAATATCTAACTTTCTTAGTGAATTATAATTACTTGTAGAAGATTTTCAAACTCCCATTATTTTAAAAAATTCTCCAAAATCCTTTTTTATCGACAAAAAAAAATTAATAAATGAAGGTATTTCAGGGTACCTCAACCATTATACAAGATCACCTAAACCCAGCGATAAAAACTTAGCATTATCCGAGTATATACCACCTAACATTTTCTAATAAATTTTATACACATAAAAGGTTCAAGGCACCAATCAGAATACTAAAAAAATACTTCATTAACTTTGAAAGTTATCCATGACCAAAATCTTCAGTTGTACCATAGTCAAAATTTCAAAAACCTCGTTACACTTCTAGGAGTTTTCCAAAGCTCCATTACTTCCAGAAATTTTTCAAAACTCCGATAAGGATTTTCCAAACCCCCGTTATTTTTAAAGATTTTCCAAACTTCCGTTACTTTTAAGGATTGTCCAAACACTCACTAAATTCATTTGTTGTATTTTTTTAAATAAGTTACATTTTTTTAAATGAATTATTTTTTTTAATACACTTATTTCCTTAAACAACTGAGAAATAATGAAAGGCAAAGATTTTAAATTTTTGAAATTTATACTTGAATGTAACATTGATAAAGGAAACAAAGAACAAATTCTACCAGGTAAAGGTAAACTAATGTAAACAAAAAAATATCATTTGCTAGAGAACAGAACATAATAAAAAAACTATACAAGATTCTTCAGCTGAATATTATATAATTAAAGTTTTCACTTGTTAGGGTAAAATTGAATTTATCTTATTGAACAATTTGGTGGATTAATAGTTCCCCATTCAAGGTTTCCCGTGCCTAATACAAGTCAATTAGAAATAATTTTTTTGATTTAACATGTGATATTTAGACATTGCAATAATGATTAAAATGCATTATTTTGTTATCAATGAAATAGTAAAAACATAGAAATTAAAAAATACGGTAAAATATGAGGGAAAAGAATTAGATTATAAAATATAAAAAAATAAAAAAGTTGAAGGTAAGCCAATATGCTTGCATCAGTTTGTATATCTCAGCAAAATTACATTCGTAATCAATAAACAAATGTTATGCATATTTAACTTCACTCCATCTACTTCACATATGAAGCCAAGTAAGCATGGAGCTCATTGTAGAAATTGAAAACCTTCTTTCCATGACAATATCTGGTTGATTTCCTTGGACACCTGGCGACTGCACTCGAGAGGTGAAGGAAGTGTCCTAATGCTTCGTGCCACTTGTTGTTATAGAAACTAATTGAAGAAATAATAGAACACAAAAGGTTAAAAGGTTATAGAAAGTAATGGTACAAAATTGTCGCTAAAATCATTCATATTGATTTACTTTAATAAAATATATATATATATATATATAATAAAATTAAATTATAATTACTGAAAACTATAAAATAAAAATACTAATAACCCATCATTAATAATAATATAATAATTTAAAAATAATAAAATTAAAATTAATAATAATAAAATCAGAATTGATAACCAACCTACTCCAATAACCCACGCATGTCATACATTAACATTTTTGCCCATTAGCAGAGGAACCAGAGTCAATTCAGGAACTTAATAGTAATAGTTATAGTTTTATTGTATCCTAATATGCCATTCAAATCTCTCACTATCATATGTACATTTCAAGAAGTAAAACTGTACATTTCAAGAACTAAAACTGTGTAAGATTTAGAAGTAAAATATAAAAAAATAAAATAAAATATTATTTTTCATACCATACAGTTAACTTATAGATAAATTAAATAGAAATTTTTCCATAATTTTTATGAAACCATGGTTAGTGAATTTTTTTCAGAAAAATAGTTAGGAGAGAGAAATAAAATAAACTTGTCTGCAAATTAAAATGAATTTATAAATAAAATAAAAAAAATTAGAAAAACTATATTAAGAAAATTTAAAAAATGAATTTGTACATAATTCTAGCTTTTGATGAAATTCTTTCATATTTACCCAGTGGATAAAATTATCTAAATATTTTTATTAGCAAAAAGAAATTATTTATTAAGAAGGTACAAGTATGCACACTAAGATACAAATTTTCAAAATTGTTAAAATAACTCTCAGCCTTTCTACTGCTACAAATCAAAATTTGCTCTATATAGAAACACCATACTATTGTTGTTCTACTATAGAAGCACACTGACACTAGACTATTTGAACCAACCTATATGTACTACTATTTTATTTATAACAACCCCATGTATTATAAATTTGAGGTAAGGGTAGGAAAAAAATCCAAATTACAAAATCCAATGCATAAGTATCCAAATCCATATTAGTTTTGATCCATTTAAATGGATTTATTTCAAATTCAAATCCATATTTTTGGATTTTAAATCCAATCCATTTAATTGGATATGGATTAGATATGAATTGGATACATTTTTGGATTATCCAAATTGTATTTTGGGTTGGATTTTGACTTGGCCCGATCCAGGTTGAGCCAAGACAATTCAGGCGCAGGTTGAGCAAAGTTGACCCAAGTCCACGTCGAG
>Ga0123342_1005259_pt1 | contig 18979 bp, 12 predicted proteins | sample Turbeawhitnodule_FD_89960 | JGI IMG/M metagenome (GOLD analysis project Ga0123342, IMG submission 89960) | Root nodule microbial communities of legume samples collected from Mexico - Turtle bean Mexico white nodule | ecosystem: Host-associated > Plants > Roots > Nodule | place: Mexico: Nepantla...
ACTAATTTAGAAACCAATTTTTGTTTTAGTTTCTAAAATGGTCTCTAATTTAGTTACTATTGCAACTAATTATTTTGGTTTCTAAAAATTGGTTTCTATTTGATGATTTTCTTGTAGTGTAAATTTAGAAAATGATAAAAAAAGTCGGAAGAGATAAAGAATAAAAAAAAGTTATTGATTAATTTAAATTTTAAAAGATTGTAATTGTGAAGCTAAAACGGAACAAAAGTAAAATTAATTAGAGATAGTTGATTAGGGACAATTAGTGCAGTTATTTAGTAATAAGAGATTGGTTTAATAGGTAATTGGAATGAAGGTGGGATTCAACCAAATAATTACAAATCTTGTGAAAAAAGGGAAACCATTGGAGAAAAATTCTTTCTCCTGCTTCGCGTTTGATTTCATTCAATAAATAAAACTCATATTTTCTTCTACCCAATTGCTTCAAAGGTTCTTAAAATGTCTTAAATAACCTTATAATAAATAGGTATTTTGGTCTAAGAATAGGTTGCTAACATCCTCCTTCTATAAGAGTAAACGAAGGGATGTTTGTGCACAACACCTTAATTGTAGTTACATAAGCAATACTTTAAATGAAAAACATCATATCTTCCATGTTTTGAAGGGAGGAGGTTTCTTTATTGAAACAAATCCTTCTTCAGTTGGCTTAACAACTCTGTAATCATTTGTTTGTAGAAAAAATGTAATTCTTGGTTTGGTAAGATGACTTCAATAAACGAGCAAACACACTTCCATTCTAGCACTTTTGTTTATAACTTAGCAAAGGGAATCTCACTCATTAAAAGCCCACCCCAGGTAGCATCTTCCTTTAAGTATCCTCACCTCCCCCACTAAACCCATCCCCTTTTCTTCCGAATACCATTTTAAATAGGCAACACGTGCGTGGGTGCATCCCTTGGGGCTTGTGCAATGCATGAAGTAGTCAAAAGCCTCAAGATGGAGAAGAAATTGTACTGCAGAAGAACCCATGTTGTGAGTAGAGAGAACAAAAACATAAAAAAAAATTGAAGCTTGTGTTAGAGAGAGAAAGAGGGTCGTGCAGAAGAAGTTGGGTGAAAGAGGTGAGATTAGGTGAGGGAAGGGGATATAAGGTACCAAAAAGGTGGAGACGCAAGACTCTAGCCTTAGTTTATGATGCGCCACGTGTGTAGATCAATACGACTGTGTGCGCCACGTCATCAACAGTTAACGCCATTGGTGGAAACTTGACGAAAGGGACCAAATTGAACCTTTTTAAAAAATCTCGGGACTAAAATGATTTTTTTAAACATCATTATATTAAATTGAATATTTACCCCAAATGTAAGGACCAGAAAGGTAATTATACCTTTATTATTAAAGTGAAAAGTCTATATAAATATTAGTTATTCAGGTTTCATTATAAAATAACCATCTTCTCTCTAAACACTCATTTTTCCATTCCTCTGTCTTCTCTATAAGATTCTAACCTCTTCGCTTATCAGATCAACACCATTGGACTTTTGTTAGTGAACTTTATAAGATTGCCTGATCAAAATATCAGATAGAGTAAGTTCATTTTAGCTCATTTCCTTTCAGTTACTTTTGATATGGTTTGGTTTGCCTTCAGAATAAGTCTTTGTTCGTTAAGGATCATAATGATATAGTTAGATATTTTATTAAGACTTTGTGGTCCAAGTTAAGCTACCCTAGAACAATTATAAGATTTTTGAGCTCTTAGTGAACATTTGCCAAGTTCAGGTAATGGAAGCTAGTTTTAAATTTCCAATAGAACCCTAGGCTAGAAGATCTGGATGTGGAGGTGACGTGATCACCAATTTCAAAATTTATTGCAGGATTGATTGTTTTGAGTATATTAGAATTTGATTGAGATTAGAATGTGAAATTTTAGATATGGTAGATGTTATAAAATTATGTTGTTTTTATTTGAATAAGTAAATGCATGTATGTAAATAGTTTGATGAATTACTTAAAGGATAATGTTGTTAGGTATTGGTGGTGTGATTTTGATTTAGAGTAATTATCCAACTCTAGCAAGCAGATTGTTACTTTGGTTTAGTATATTTGGTAAAATAACAATTTAAATGAAAATATAAGGTGTTCTAGGGTTCATTTTTGCTCAAACGAAATAAGATCTTGTTCAAGCGAAAATGGGATAATTCTAAGGTACTTTCTGGTCCACTTTTGCTTGAACGAAATGGAATTTCGTTCAAGCGAAGATGGGGAAATTCTGGAGTGCTCGTTGGTCCATTTTCGCCCAAACCAAAAAAATTTTGCTCAAGCCAAAAATCCTGGGTACACACTAGTTCATGTTCGCTCAAACTAAAAGAAATTCGCTCAAGCCATTTTTAAAAAAAATTACTAATATTATTTAGCTTAGTTTATTATTGCTTATTGTTGTTAAGTGAAATTTTATATATATCTGGAATGTTTAGAACGTTTAAATTATGATGTGATTTATGGGTTAAATGAAGTATGCAATTATGTGAAAGTGTGATCAAAGCATAGTATTTTCAAGAAAGGAAATACTGTGTTGAGATTATTATTAGGGTGTATTGATTTGTTAGGTCTCGTTAATGAACTTACCTTGTCATATGAGATAATGAGATATTGACATGTTTATGTGTATGGCTGTGTGGATTAACAATGAGTAGTATGATAGATGCAAGTCCTAGGATGTTATTCTGAAATTAGAGTCAAGTTTCTATGTGTTGTGAGTCAATAGAAGTCTGACATGAGAAAAATGAATTATGAAAGACACTTAAGCTTTGTTTGCTTCTATGGATGTACTGTTCACAAGGAAAGAAGTGAGAGGATATCAATTGTTTGGATCCAGGGTTTTGTAAGGAAGAGGAGGAAAGGATATACATGTGAACCAGTAAATATCCTCTCCCCTCAAAATGAAGAGATGTAGAGGGAAAGTCACATCAGCATGTGTTAAATTTTTTAATTACGTTATATTTTTTTTAGTATTTTTTTTTATTTTTCATTACTATAAGGTTTTTAATAATAAAAAATATTATCTTTTATTTATATAAGATCTGATTTATTTTCTGCTTTATTTTCTAATTTTATAATGAATGTTTAATATTTAAAGAAATTATTTGAAGTTTAATTTTTATTTAATTTGTCGAATACATTTTTTTTCTAATTATAATTTTTAAATTGTATCTATTTATATTTAATATATATTTATTTTCTAATTTTAATTTTTAAATCTACGAAATATGGGAAAGTTGTTTATTTTTAAACAAAAATAACTCATTTCATTATTAAAAAAATTTAATATGCAAGAATAAATTTGTAAAGTAACATTTAACAATTTAAAAAAAAAAAAAACTCTCTCACAACCATCATATCACTTACAAACTCCCATAAGCTTTCCTCACACATCTAATCTAACATACCCCAATCCAAACAACCTCACTTTTTTCACACTTTCTTTTCATATCCTCACACATCCACTCCTTCAAATCCTCACACATTCACTCCCCAATCCAAACACATACTTATAGTTATGTGGAAATGCATGAGAATTGATGACTTTATGTGAATATTTAAAGTTATATTTATATTAGAAATTTTAAAAATAACTAGCTTACCTGTTGTTTGTTGTGTTTTGTTTTCTTTAATATGCAATGATCATGTATTTATAAGAGAGCAGATGGCGTTACATGTGATAGAACTCTGCACTGATAAGCAGGATGATGGAAATATTTATTTCTTTTGAATATTTATTTTAATTTTATATAAATATTTAAAGTCCTTATGAAAAGGGATATATTTTGAACTATTTTATAAAAAAGTGATAAAAATATTTATATTATGTTTATATATTTATTTTGATATTTCATATAGATTATATTATCATTTAATTATAAAAATTGATAGATATGATTTTTATGATAAATATTCATAAAACAAAAAAAAAAATATCATATGACAAATTTTTATTATATGATGATGTAAAAAGTTTGTATTTTAAACCATATTAGTTTAAGAAATAAAAGTAAAATATATTTTTTTAAATTTAGTTTTTTAACATTTTTTAAATAGACAACTAATTAAAGATGGTGAGAAAAGTCGTTGAAAATGAAAAACAGTAATATATATAAAAAAAAGAGTAAAACTAATACTCTTTAAATATAAGTTACCCTCATCTAAAAAGTGTATCAAAACTGATATTCAAAAAAAAACTTTAAATCATAATTAAAGTGCGCTGAAGGGCACATGATAGCAAAACATTTAAAAAATAATAATTATGATTTAATAAATTTAATTGTGATTTTATTTACTATTCTTAATAATAATCAAATTAAATATGATATAGAAAAATCACTATGTTTAATTTACATCAAATTACTTATGACTAATTTGATTCCTATTAAACGTGTGTCATCATTCAAACAATTTAAATGATTAATTTGACTAGATTGAAAATTATATCTTTCTGTAATTAAATTATTTCAATTAAAAGGTCACATTTTTCCCAATAAAATACCCATATATATAATTAACGGCACAAATGAAATATATCTACATTGTACAATTTGTTTGTAAATTCCGATCCTAAAAAATTAACACTGAAAACACGCTTTCTTAATTAAAACAGCAGAACTACATAATGATTTTTTTCAAATCTATTTTGCAAAACTTGGAAGTGAACTCATAAAAACTAGGGCGAGAATAACAGTATCTTCTTAATAGGCAATTTGTAGCCCAAGAATGAGCTTTCTATACAAAATTGAAAGTTTTCCATTAATTCAAACTGGGCCTTTACTTCCCTCATTCATCTATTTTTCTCCTTCACCCCTTAATTACTAAAATGTCCATTTTACCCTTTTAGTTTTATAACTTATTCAACATCCAAAATTTGATGTTATTCATTGCTTGGTAACCTCTTGTCTTAACATTGGATTTGAAAAAAAAAAAGATATTGTTGGAAGTGAAGGTTTTGTAGATGTTGAAATTAAATAGTTTTATTAAAGTAAGTTCTTGGTTTTTTTCCTAGGTATTCAAGCAATAGTGGTAAATATGGTATTAGGATTCACAATAATAAATTTATATTTAATGTAGTTATGGATTATAAATTTTTTGAAAGATCAAAATTAGTTAATTTTTTAACCTATGATATATTTATTAGTTGACTTCTCAAATAGGCGGATTTATCCTTCGCACAACCTAAAGTTATTGAAAAATTTAAGGTACAATATATTTACTTATGACAGCATCTTTCATTACATCACCATCTTTTATGTAAATATTTGGTTTTTTTTTTTTTTTTTTTAAATATTAAACATTCTACAATATGCAATAAATAAACCTCAAACAACACATGTGTACTAAATAAACTCAAACAACACATGTCTACGTATGATGCACACAAGATTCTTCATATATTTGCACAATCATAGATGAACGTGGAGAATAATGATGTCTCAATAGAGACAAAAAATTATTATGGTGGAGAGATGATAATTTTAAGAATTCCGATGTTTATACTTTATCAATATTATTATAAACCATTTAAAGTAAATATTTTGAAAATTTAACATATTGTTTAAAATTTTAACATTCGAAATAAAGTTTTACTAAAAACATAGATAATTTTCAACTCACCTTTTTTTATAATATACAACAAATGCAAAAGATTTCAAAGATATTGAAATATGAAATTACGCAAAGATAAATTAGAATGGAGAATACTTGTCAAATTAAAACGTTATGGATAAACTTGTGTGGGGTTTGTAAGAAAAATTACTTCTCACAAATTTGTAAAGAATTTTTAAGGAAATACGTTCTAATAATTTTAAAAAAATATATATATTTTTGTATTGGATATAGTTTTGAAACGAATAAATCCTACGCAATATAACATGGAAATAGCTTGGGAATATAACATGGAAATAGCTTGGGATTATTTTCTTGTTAAACATAATTTTGTTGTAAAACTGCATATGAGATATAGCAAAAGACAGAGATATCAATTTTGCTTCACAAACCCAATAGGGTTCAGTTTTATTGTTGCGTGTTTTTCGGCAACCTTCATGTAGCCATCTCGATTATCTTAGAGCTTTTTTCGGATGCGGATCCTCTTCTATAACTCACGATCTTTGTTAAGGTAGGTGCTCCACGCGCAAGATTCGAACCTCTAAAATCTCATTTGTTCTTCTCGACAAGTTGTGTTGTTGGGACGTGAAGTAGTGTTATCAATGACGACTTTGGAGTTGTGGCAGTTTTGGGGTTGTTATCCTTTTTTCACTTTATAAACTAGGGCTTTGTCTGCCTCCTCAAAGCATCACTCTGGTCACTTTCTTTTTCCTTTTCTCTCATTCATTCTTTCTCTTTTCTTGTTTTTGTTCTAAATATTTTTTGTATCCTGGGTTATCACTCTTTTAAGAGTTGCTTGCTAGTTCTGCTATCATCGATATTTTGCGAGAAGTTCTTGTTGTATGTTGAGAGACTTGCACAATATACTATGGATAAGTCCTTAAGGACAATGAACATTCACGCCTAAAAAGTTCAACATTTTTTGTGTTTTAAAACCTTAATTACTGTAAAATGTTGCCTTTCTAATTATTGTATTATCGTTAGTAAACAATTAATCACACAAATATCTCCTAACTTTGCAATTTCGTCACTAATTAGTAAGAGATTAGTAAAAACTATATCTAATTTCTCTCACATTAGCAAGTTTTTTTTGTTATTTGATCATTCTATTATTGTGATTTATAGTTAAAAAAACCTCAATGAGATTATAAATAGTTGCTTTGTGTAATTCTAGAAGATCGGATTTAAAATAGTATCATTATCATTAATCATTTAGATTTTGTCTGAAATTATATTGATTTATGTCGTTATTTTAACCCTTCACGAAAATAAATACAAAATCTAAAACAATTATGAGTCGCTAATATTTTAAAACAATATAAATTAAGGTTTGAATCTTTAAACACAAGACAAACGCGTGGTGCCAACCAAAGGTATAGAATAAGAAAGTGTTCACACGATTTTAATTTTAATAATCTCTTGCGTAAGCAGTGATATAGGTTTAGACCAACATATATGTGATCTTATAATAATAATTATGTACCCTACCTTACTCGTGTTTCATGTCTTAAAGTTATTACGCCATATTTTCTACTTGTCTTCTCTCGAGTCAAACCAGTAATATCTAATTATTATTACATCTTGTTCTTCCAATTATTTCAAGTTATTTTAATCTTTTGTGTGTGAATTAATTGTTGTGCCATTATGTAAAAAGATACCCCATACAGAAACCAGAGTGGGTGCAGCACAAACACATATAATTCATAATCATGAATCACCAATTAAAAATAATTAAAAGTAGTTTAATTTAATTTGTTTCATTCAAAACATGATGATATGTTTAATTCAATTCATTTAAATTATTACATAACTCAATTTTTTTTCAAATTTGTTTTAAGGTTTAATTTAATATTATAATATTCAATTTATATTATAATAATTTAATTTCAATTACTGATACGATACGAGTGTAAAAATCATTCATCTTTTTTTTATTATTATTATTAACAGCAATATTTTGTTACTAACCACCTCTTTTCTTTTTAATTTTTTGAGAACCTGCAGAAGTTTGAAGCTAATTAATGTCGAATTCCATCTCCATACGCAGTGAAATGAATGATTAGACTTCAATTAGCAGAGTATGATCATAATTACAAACTTCCATTTATGTGATTTAAACCTTAGACATACTCAAACCTCAGACCTTACAAACACTTGTGTTGGATAAGAATGAAAGAAGCAGAAAACGTGTATTTACTTGAAGTAGAAGGAGAAAGGAAGAATGAAGATTTTTAGTTACGGATTGGAAAAAAATTGTGTATATTTTTTAGGGTAATTACGAGATGAGCATTAAGCAGCATGTGGGTGTGAGGAATTGGCCTTTATAAAAAAGAAGGTTGCAACCATGTTTGATCACAATGCTTCACGCAATGAATGATAAATGAAAAGGACACATCTCTGATGTATGTAGTTTGCACAAACAATGTTTATGAAAATGGTGCTGTTTTCTCCCACTCATTATGGTTGAAAGAGAAAGAGGTGTTGGGTTTAATGATGTCGCCAGGGAAATTCCAACACCAAACTGTTAGAATTTTTTTTTTCCACACTAATTTGAAACTTTGTGATAATTTTATCTTTAAAAATACATCAGGAATTAAAAAAAGTGCATATAAATTATTATTAATCTGACTCTTAAATAATATAAGATTATATTAAATATATTAAAATAAATAAAAATATATTTGATTATCATGTAACTGGACTTCTGGAACAGGAACAAAAATAGCTCCGAAGATTGAAATAAATAATAACAGAAAATATAGATTATTAAAGAATGTAATTAAAAAGAAAAAAAAAATGTATTTTGTGGTGTGATGAATTAGAAAGAGTGGCGGCGGGGAATCTATATAGGGCGCGTGCGTGCCTGTGACAAAGCTTTGGTGTGCGTGTTTACAAGTTCCCACGTGTTTTTCTTTTTAAATATTTATTCTTTTTTAAAATAAAAATATTGCTTAAACCAAACACTCGCAGCCCCAACCGTTGAACTTCAAGTTCAACCTCTCAATCTATGACCTCTCAAACTATGTACTTTATTTCGGTTTGCATTACTTAAGTGCATGTTTAGATCATATAAAGACTTCAATTATAAAACACAAATATTTTAAATTTTAAAACTTAAAGTTGATAGTTAAAATTTTGATAATTAATCAAATATAATTTAAAAATTATCTATTAATAATAAAAATCAACTTAAATATCAATAATTTTTTATCTCTAAAATAATATTTAATTTAATAAATATAATAATTATTTTTTATTTCATATTTTTTTTGTAATAATTAGTTATATAGACAAGAAAAAAAATTAAATAAGTTAAAATTAACCTATGTAAAAATAAAAATAAAAAATCACATTAGCGAAATTCTACATATTAATTATGAAATAATAAATTTTAACTTTTTCTTATTTCTCTTTCGCAAACATAGCTCATCAAAAAATTTACATACATATGTCGTAAAATGTATTTATTCTTCTAAGATGATATTGTTGTTGAAAAGTCTTAAACATGCTTGGGCGATATTTTCTATAAGTTATTTTCAGGGGAAAAATTACAGAGTAGTTTTTCTATAAATCAAAATTAACTTATATATAAGTTAAAAATAAAATTTGGTATGATTTTTTTTTTTACAAATCTATGTACAAAATAATTATATTTTATGAAGAAGTTGATTTTTTTTTCTCTCTTTGGAAGAACATTATGAAGAAGCTAATTAGTGTAACGAGTAATATTTATGATCACTTGTTTAAATAATTTTAAAAAAAAGTTAAAGGTCATAAAAAAACCTCAATAGTGTGTTTTAATAAGAAATTTAACAATTTTAAGAAAATAAAAATACATTACAGTTAATTTGTTTGTAATTTAAATTATTTTACTCTTCAAACATTTTTTAGATAAAATATTTAAAATATTATTTTGTTTGGATGGAATAGTTTAATTACTACATAATTAAAAAATATTTAATAATTTAAAATTATCACCTGATGATATTTAAATCAATGTTAATTAAAAAGAAAAATTTACAGAGTTTTTTAGTTAATGTTAATAAAGGATTTTTTTCTATTAATATGGATCGAAGTTATTGTTTATTGATATTAATCAAGATTATTATTTATATGTTACTAATCATATAATTATTTTATCAATGTTACCAACATTGATTGAGACTAATGTAAATGATATAGATCAAGGAATAATTTCTGGTGTATTTTGGTAAAAGAAACCATATGAACAATGTCAAACGCAAAAAGCTCCAACTTACATCAAACAAAAAAATAGTTTATAAAACTTTTACTTATAAAAACATATATAATTTATGTTGACCAAAAAAATAACTTAATACAGCTTAACTAAAAATAAAGATATTACATAATATATTATTTCTAAAATATAATTCATAAAGTGACTCAAATCTATCTTATGAGTCAGTTTTCTAGAACTAAGTTGGAACTTTATATAGGTGAGTTAAATCCTAAACTTTTTAAAGGTTAAGAATATCTCAGTATTCATCTATGTCCCGCCAATAAATAGATATATATGTTTCTTTTCTCAGAAACAGAATCAATAGTTTAATTTACAATACAATGGAAACTTTTTCTAGGTACGTTTTGTACAAATAAAAATAAATGAACTCCTTAAAGAAAAATAAGTGAATTTTGGCACTTACCTTTTTTAGTGTGAAAAATAAAATAAAAGTGGAATTATAAGAATGAGGGTCGTATTTTTGTTTAGAAAACGAAAATGATATATACGTATGAGAAACGTATTAGGGTTGAGTAGAGGAATTAGAAAAGTTGAAAGTAGAAAAAGTATTGTATAACTGGACTCCACAACGCAAAGAAAGAAGAAAAGAAAAGTGTGCGGACCAAACAAGACTTTATTTTTATTCTTGAGTGCCGAATTTGATTTTCTACCCCGCAATACAAATGCAAATCCAAATGCAATTCAAATCAAACTGAAAATCAACCTTGGTGTGTGGGACCACCAGAAGCGACTTCCAAATTTCAAGTCAAGCCTGGGTGGGACCCATAATATATCCACGTCGGAATCCACCGTGGCATTGAATTCATGGGACCCACCTCAAACACATACAAATAATTAAGCTGCGTTTTCTTTGTATAATTAATGTCACGTTATATATGTTTAAATAGAAAGTTTTATACTAAACATGTTTAACTTAAAATAACTTTCACATTAAAGAATGCCACAACAAAATTTAAACAATTACATTGAAAACTCTGTAAAGTGTCAACCTCGCCTAATAGGAAGAATAAAGTTAAAATTCTCAGCATTTGCAAGTTCAAAACAATGCATGCAATCACAAAAACACTACGATTCACCAAATATAAAATATTTTCCTAAATAGGTTTAATTTGGTAATATAAAATTTTAAACTAATCAAATAAATTAAAAGTTATATTGAAAAGCCTCCTCAACACACTCCATATATGCCATTTTGGGCAAGCCCTCCTTTTTTCATCCTTACTATCTTTATCAAAAGTTTTCCTTCACCATTGTTATGTTCAAAAACCTTTATTGCAATTTCTTTCACCTTCATCAAACACGTTCTTTTATGTTATGAATATTAGCTAGTTCAATGTTCAGTTCATATATGTGAGTAAGAAACTTCGTATTCAGAAGTGATAGTGAGAAAGTGTGTTTGTTTTTCTTGGTTGGCACGTGTAGCGGAGGGACCCATACGTGAAATATTAAAGAGAAGAGAATAGAATAAAGTTAGGAGGTGAAAGTGTGATATTACCGATGAAGAAATTTTGATGATGAGAAAGTAAATAAGTTTGGAGGCGAGTGAAAAAATAATATTGTCCGTACGAAAGGCAACAAGCGTGAGAAGGTTTAGGGTTATTGGAGTGGTACTTTGGGGGCATATTTTGGAACTTTAGAAAAGAAACTCTCCCTAATGGCCTACTTGAACATTGAAGCTACCTCACCAATAACAGTGCACCACGTCTAAAAAATTGCCAATACTTTCTCACCTTTTCTTTAGCAATCTAGAAACTTTGGAAGATAGGTGCTGGTTCAGCTCCCGTGGACAAGGTTTCAAGAGTGGGATTACTCATAATCTAAATATAATAACACTTATAGAGAAGAAAATGAAAAAGGGTGTGTGTGGAGCCAAGTATATGCTTGTCCTTAAATTCTTATTTAATTATATGTACCATTCTCCATCTATAATGCCCTCACTAGGTACCTACTAAAGAACCAAGGGAATGAAACACAAGAATCGAATCAAACAAGGTTAATAATATCAAAGAATGAAATCATCATCATCTGTAAAGAAACAAACGAGTTACAACTCTTTTCATCACCTCCTCCATTACAATAAAAATCAAAAATAAAAAACAACTGTATCTATAAGCTGAAAAACAATCCCCAATTCCTTCTCTATCCTTATAATCCACAATCCCTAGGTGTGTGCTACACATGAATGATTTATTTCATGTCTCTATTTTCTACTGCCACCTCTCCATATTTCACAATCAAACCCTGCTCTTGGTATCTGTAAAAGACTATAGTAACTTGCAAACAACTCTTATTTCTAGTACTGTTATTCAATTAAAATTAAAGTTTCACTTCAATAAACGTTAACTTTAACTTTAATTAAAATACAACACTAAACTTACTTAAAGAATTGCATCTAAGTTTTTATGTTTTGCTTTCCAATGTTTCACATGTAGTCATTCATGAGATGTTGCTCTAGGAACAACATGTTTTCAACGTTCCAAAAATTGTCAGACGAGTCCCCATTCTGCAGGTTCCACGGATCTAGGGATTGAAAATCCAATCCTTGAGGGAAAACCCCAGATGGGCTTGTGATGCAATTGGAGTAACTGGTTTGAGAGGGTTGATAATAATCTGCAGGATTAGTGTTATTACTGTTTCTGCTAACCGGAACACTGTAATAATCAGTGAGATCAGATTTTGTTGAGACTTGAGTCCCGAATGAGTCTGATGATGACAAAGCTGTGCTACTATTCTCTGGAGTGTGACTTTGCATGACATAGGAACCCACAAAGTCACTGTTCATAGCTGAAGGATCGATTAATCCCATTTTATCCTTGAGATTATGAACCTCTATTTCGTTGTTTTTAAGGTTGTTCTCAGAGGTGTATGCTTTGTTGGTGGTGACTGAGGCGGTTGCAGCTGCTTGAATGCGTTCCACCAACCTCGGCATCCAAAGGTAACGCATGGTGTCCTTGAATTGTTTGCTGTTCACGTCACATTTGAGTTGTTTGGCATGCTTTTGAACACGAGTTCTCCAATAGTTCTTTATCTCATTGTCCGTTCTACCAGGCAAATATTGAGCAATTTTCGACCATCTGAACCCATAAATAAACAATTGTTAATAAAATACTAATTTCTTCTATTAGGACAATTTCTACTAAAAAAAACTCTATATAATATATGTATATACTGCTTTCTCTTTTGGTAGTCACAATTAAATGAAAACAAAACATTTATTATATAATCAAAACCATGAAATGATTTATAATAACTAAGACCATTGATCTCAGTTCAACAGTTTATGCAATAGACGCATAAGATATAGAAAAGAAGAAAACAAGAATAGGTATTTTTGAAGGAATGCATGCATCTTTGGGTTAATTAATTACCGGTTTCCCCAGCGAGAATGGAGTTCCAGGATCAAAAGTTGTTCTTCAAGCGTGATGTTTCCACGTCGAACATCAGGACGAAGGTAGTTGAGCCACCTCAATCTGCAACTCTTCCCCGTTCGTTTCAGCCCTATAAAATTATGAGCAGAAAGGTTATAAGTTATTACTGAGATCGGAAAAGCACTGAGTATAACACAACACTGCAAAGGAGGGAAAACGAAAGAGCATTCCCACCCTCCTTTATATGGCACTTTCTTTTTCTGAAACGTTAATGATTGAGAGAGGAGGCATCAATTCATTTTCTTTTCCCTTTTTTCACAAGTGGGTGCGGCCAAGCAATTACCACCAACCAATATTCATCAATTTTATACCATACGATATATATACATATATATCTATAAGCTTATCCGCACCCACAAAAAAATTGAACTTTGGCTTCCCCAAATTCATTGGAGGCAATTAAAAGGTAGAATAAGTGGAGACATGACACCAGAATGACAGAGGAAGATTGAAAAACAGAAATTTGAATGAATTAAAAGAGAGATATATATATATAGGAAAAGTGATGAGATATAGATACCAGCAGAGAGGGCGAGGGTGTTCCAGCGACCTTCGCCATGAGTGGCAATGTAATTGATGAGAGTGAGGTCCTCATCGACGGTCCAAGGGCCTCTTCGAAGGTCCATCTCGTCCTCACTCAAAAGGGTGTTGGTAGTTCTTCTTCCTTTTTCATCCATTGATGACACAACTTCTCTGAGACCAAAGAAAAGAGGTGTGTTTGGTGAAGAGGTGTGAATGAGATTGAGATAGGTAGGGAGAGAAAAGGGAGTTGTGTTGTGTTGTGTTGGATTGTTACAAGTGAGATAAAGAAGGGTGGGGGTTCTTATAAATACGGAAGGAAGGGGTTTTGAAAATGTGGGAGAAAGGGAAAACGATAGAAGAGAGAGAAGATGATTAATTAAGTATCACTTAAGAATGTGTAGCAATTTGGAGCATAATTAATTGTAGTTTGTATGTATGACACTTTGACTTTCTTTCCTCCTTTCTTCTGTGCGCGTGCCTACCAATGCTCACAACACACTTTCAATTTTAACTTCAAGCGTTTTCAAGTTACCACCTGTTCAACTCTTCTCACCACTCACCTTCCTCTCTACATGTTACTAACACAAATATATCTTCATCTCCACAACACAAAATACACCTGCTTTTAATTCTCTCTAAAATTCATTGGATTACATTTGCAAAATAATTTTCTATTTATGTATTTATACTTATCTTAACTACTATATTATTTTACCAAAAAAATATATTATTCTTACGTCAGTGTCTGTTTCCCGTTTTCTTGTCTTATTGGTATGACTATGTTATCTCCAAAAACATTTCGACGCTCAAATTAGATGTAGTGATATTCAAGTTACGAGTTCAAATCATCTTTTCTAACGAGTTCAAATCATCTTTTCTAATCAGATGTAATGATATTCAGGTTACAAGTTCAGATTATCTTTTACTTAAAAGTTTTCACCTATTTATAATTTTGTCATGATTCTTTTTTCGAAAAAAAATTATTTAAGTCCATTCAAATTTAATATTAGTCTAATTGCGTTCTTAAAGAATAATAAGATCTTACTCGTAATTAATTTCATCGAGAAAATGATAAAAATCACTTCTAAGATCTCTACTTCTAAAATCTCTTTGATATGATAATTTAACCTAGCTTTAAGGTACATTTATAACTTGGATTTTGGAACATATTTAACAAATATTAAATTTGGTTTGATTTTGATTTTAGTGCAAATAATGTGGGTTAAATTTTTTTTATTAAAGGTCCACTTTTAAACTTCAAATGACAAAATAGTTATTGAAGATAATAAGATATTTGAAAGGTTGGTTGAACATTCAGGTAATCAGTAAGAGAATAGAATTGTGAGATGTAGCTTAATTTTGATAGCTATTGAAAATAATAATACAAAACAAGGCTTGTATATATATTATAAATATACGTTTTCAAAAGGGTATATACCATAATTAGTAGATAAAACATTTCATGGGGACAAAAGGTACTTTGGAATATACGACATTCTCATTAGTTATCAAGTTTAATTTACCTAGTAGTCAAAAGAAAACCATTTTGAAGAGTGATTTCACCCCTTCTTATTCATCTATCCAAAGAAACTAATATAGTTGTTCAACTTTAAACATCTATAGGAATTAATTGATCACTTTGTTCACTTCTTCTTTTCAATCGATCTCAGCTACATCACCAAGCCTTCTCTACTTTTAGAAGAGGACGAGATATATTGAAGATAATGGAAGTAATTTGAGTTAAATGGCCTCAATAGTTCAACGAGTAGTGTCACCAAAGACCCATATATACTAAGCTTAATTTTCCTTTATGACACGTTTGTTAAACTGGAATAAGCAACTAAAAAACAAACATGTCTTTAGTCATAAGCATGCATTGCATATTGTTCACTCAGCATCAACTTTTCTATGACTGTATATATGTTAGGTTTTATAGTTTTATGGTCAAACACTTGAAGGAAGTAATAAACAAAACCCACTTAAGAATCTTTATAAAAATAGTGTGGTATAAGAGTGGGTTTTGTCTTGATTACGTAGGTGAAATGCTTAGGGGAATTGAAGGATGAAGTGTTTGTTAATAACTACGGATTTAATATTGGTGATATTACCCAGCAGTTCAGGCACTAATCTCAGGCATTGAAAGTGAGTACAGTAAAAATTTGTCATTCTCTCTGTAAGTAAAGTAATGTTGCAAATTAATAAGGCCAATATTTATACATGTTGTGTCAGTGCTTCGTCTAGGACGGCTGCAATCAAATTTTCATTTACCATCCTTTGAATTTTCTCCACCTTTCCATGGACCATTTTTCCATATTAATTCCATCTTCTCACCATCACACTTTTCTCATCTGTTCCTTTTTCTATCATGGTTTTTTCAACAGTACTCAATGTGATCTTCTGATTCTCGAGGTTTCCTCCATTGTCAAAAATTGAATGTAACATTTTTATTACATAAATCACTGTATTACGCTAATTAATGGTGATGAGATTTGTCTTGTTTAAAAAATAGAAACGACTATGAATAAGATGAATGCAAAATAAATAGATAAAATGATACTTTTTTTTAATTTAATAGAAATGAAAATAACTAGATTTTTCAAATTTAAATTTGTTTCTCCTTTATTTTTTCTCTCCATAAAATACCAAAAAAATGTTAACTTTCACTACAAGAAAATCATGAAAAAGAAACCAATTTTTAGAAATCAAAATAGTAACTAAATTAGATACCATTTTAGAAACTAAAAAAAAATTAGTTTCTATTATGATTAAATAGTTTCTAAATTGGTATCTAATTAGCAACCAAAGTTTTAGATACCAAATTTAGAAACTAAATAATTGGTAGTTAAAAATTTGGTTGTTAATTAGATACCAATTTAGAAACTATTTAACAATAATAGAAACTAATTTAGAAATCAATTTTTTTTTAATTTTTAAAATGATCTTTAATTTAGTTACTATTGTAATTAATTATTTTAATCTTTAAAAATTGATTTTTATTTCATGTAGTATTTTCCATATATATACATATCAGTTATATCAGTTATTAGTAGATACTTATACCGTGTTTGGTTTATGAACTTGTTCGATTTTCAATGCACCTTGAATGAAACCTTTTTCTCCCGCAACTTTTACTTTCAACGGAATTCAACTACAATTGAAATATTCCAGTTGAAAGAAACAGTGTTGACAGAAATGAAAATGCCAAAATTATGACAATAGAGTATAAGAAAAAGAATAATATATTATGTACCGTTGCATTAAAAAAGTTTAATGGAAATCATGATAAAAATCAAGCAAATATGCTGTTAACACATGGTTGTGTGAGAGAAAAAAAAGGGTATTAATCTTTGTCAAATCACATCATCAGGGTTAGTCCCATCTATGGCCAGTGGGCATACCCTATGTCTTTTTAGAACCTACATTTTTTTTAAATGTATTAAATTTGTAAAATCTATGAAGCTGTTATATTTGAAAAGAAATGAATATACATAATCCCTTACATAAATTTTGATAATAAATTTTTCCATGAATAAGTATATATCCAGTTGTTAAATTTGAAAGAAAAATAGGTTTTTGAGGGTGGTGTGGGGATTGTATATAGGAGCTACATGGCTGGGACTTGGCCCCTATTTGTGAAAGACTTGTATATTTATGTGAAAAAGAAATTAAAAAAATATTAATAAAAAATAATAAACCATTATAATAATTTTCTTATTATAGGTATAAAAAAATTAAAATTTAGATTAGAGATGAAAATTAAGGAAAAGCATGTTTAACCCCAAAACTGTTTCTTCTTTAATTTTACATTCTGAATAAACCTTTGATCTTCTGTTTCTTTTCTCTGGTAAACTATTCATGCATAACATTAAAAACAAATTCCAACATAATACTAAAGTGATTAAACATTATCTTAAGTAATTCATCCGTAAATCATAACTAAAATCACATGGTAAAGATACTTATTCTTAACTTTAAATTATGTACTATAATTATTTACATAAGATATTTCAATTTATATATATATATATATATATATTATCATATTTTAAAATTAGGAATTTTTTCTTTTGCAAATATATTACATATTATTTAAGAGTTATACAACTTCAAACTTAAAAGATATTTTTTATCGACTGTATTATAAACTTTAATTTAAATTTACTTTCATTTTAAATTTTAAATTTGGATTTTTTAAATGACATTTCTATATAGAACCAACCTTTTACCCTATTTATTTGATAAAAAAATTCATAATTTCTTTTATTTTCTTTTACCATTTGAAATATGACACATCCATTTAAAAAAAATATCATAAGTGTTGTATATATATAATAAATAAATAAGTAATAATGTAAGTTTATAAAAAACATTAATTTAAAGAAACGGAAGAAATTGCATAATAAATAACTAATAAGTAAAAAAATGAAGATTTTTTTATTGTTATATAATCACACATAAAATAAAATATTATATTGTAAAAATATATAAAATATATAATTTTTAATTTTTAATTTTTATACTAAAAAAAATGGTTTTATCAATATTCTCAATTACTATTACTAATTTAAAAAATATTGTTCATTATTAATATTAAAGTTAATGTTACTGTTTTAATACAGAAAAGTGTTGAATCTAAATTCATTAACTACAACATCTTATTACAACTAGATTAATTTATAATCATTAGATTAAGTATGTGTTTTGATCCAAGTAAATACTGTTCATTTAAATTGAATGACGTCGATTGTATATGTTTGTATCAAATGATTGTTGTAAATTTAAAGTTGTAGAAAGACAAAGAAATTATATTTAACAATCCTCGTATGAGCCATAATTCACAAAGAAAGCCACATAAATTATAATATTTAACCTTGCCCTTAATTTTTTTAAAACAATTTGTGTCAAAATTGAAAAAATAAATTAAAATAATTAATTATGCTATATATATATATATATATATATATATATATAAAATCGATTATATACTTTATATTATAACAGAAAATTAGATATATTAAATATAATATAATGAAAATAAAAAATAATATTTAAAATAATAAAAAATATATTAAATATTAAATAACTTTATGTTAAAAAATATTTAATAATAATATTAATAATCATTAATAATAATAAAATTATAATTGTAAAATAATAA
>Ga0123342_1005260_pt1 | contig 18976 bp, 9 predicted proteins | sample Turbeawhitnodule_FD_89960 | JGI IMG/M metagenome (GOLD analysis project Ga0123342, IMG submission 89960) | Root nodule microbial communities of legume samples collected from Mexico - Turtle bean Mexico white nodule | ecosystem: Host-associated > Plants > Roots > Nodule | place: Mexico: Nepantla...
CATTTGAACATGTAAAAGAACGTCTTCTTGGATCCTCTTGGCCATAACTCTATGGTTGGCCCAAATCTACCCTTTGGTGGGCTTGCATGTGGGCTTGTGCTTGGGCCTCTTCCATCAATATAATTCATTATAAAACTAAATAAAAATTGTTGAAGGTCAAACACCCACAGACTCAGAATCAACGCATTCAATACATTTAAATACTATCTAATTCATTATAAAACTAAATCAAAATTAACAATGGTTGGACACCCCTGAACTCATAATCAACACCTTCAATACATTCAAATACTATCTTATTCATTATCAAACGAAGTAAATATAATAAAAAACTAATCAATAATTAAAATAATTAACCTCAAACGTGTAATCGGACGACGGTGTTCTGCAGGCAGGGGGAGTTTGCGTCAGTGTTGAAGGGGAGTTCCATGGATGGAGGAGGAAGGGGAGGGGGCACACACGGAGGGAGGGGAAAAGGAGGGGTTTGGGCACAGTGTGGTGTAGTTGTGCTCAGCTAAGCGCAGTGCAGTGCAATGGAGAAGCATTCAGTTAGTGAGAGGTGCGGTGCAGTGCGGAGGTGCATGGAGTGGGCGGCACAAGACCGGAAGGCGCTGGGTTGGGCGGCACCGTGAGAGAGATTGACGACTGCGTGAGAGTGAGGGAGAAAGTAAAAGTGAGGTTCGTGGAAACAATGATAAAGTAAATTCCCTCTTTTAACAAGGGTTTTCACTCGAACAATCGTTATTTCCCACCCCATAAACACCTTTAACGATGATTACAGTTGTAAAATCTCGCTTCTTCAACTTTTAACGATGGTTATACCACCAACCGTCGTTAAAAAAGTCAACTTAATTATAAAAATATCACCACCTTTTTTTCAACAACGGTTTTGTGTCAAACATCGTTATTTATGGTTGTCGCTAGGATATTATCACTTCATCCAACACTCAATTTGGATGGCATCACTTATGTTGCACTTTCAACAACTAAAATTGAATATATAACTACTGAAAGTTTTTATGCATAGACTTTGTAGTTGAAATAGTAGTTGTTAGATTTTGGACTTCAATTAGATAAGGTATCTCTTATGTGTGATAATACTAGTGCCATAAACTTAGAAAAACCCAATTTAATACTCACGAACCAAACACATTAAAATAAGACAACATTTGATAAGAGACCACAAAATAAAAGATGATTGTGAAATAAAATTCATTGATATTATTACCCAATTAACTAACTTGTTTACTAAACCATTAGCTAGAGAGAAATTCAATTATTTAAGAACTAAACGTGACATTCTAGATTACTCTTATTTATATAAAAAAATTTTGTTTCAATCTCTTTATGTTTAACAAACCTGATTTACATAAATAATTGTCATTAATTTTTAAAACAAAACAAGCTAAAATGTATTGATACTTTTCTTTTTAATATGCTCTGTTTAATAGATTAATTAGTTGACATAATTGATTAAATCCTTATTTTAAAGCCTTGTATTTGTATTTTTTTTAAATCGATTTATTTATTGAATTAATCGATTAAACAAACATAACTATTTTATCTTTTTTATAAAACTAATTTTCATATTACTTATTATGAAAAATTTTCTAGAACAAACAATCTGAAGTTCATCAAATACATTTTAGAACAGAATAAGATTTATAGAATAAGATTTCTGATACACATAAAATAAATTATAGAATAAGTTTTTTAAAATAAGATTTTCAGAATAAGATTTCTGATGCACATAAAATACATTATAGAATAAGTTTTTTAAAATAAGATTTTCAGAACAAACTTTCTAGAATATTATAATATCTTTTAAAATGTGTTTTCTGAAATAATTTTTTGTAACAAGTTTTTCATACCATTTTTTTGTTGTTGTTCTTCCTCTAACTACAATGTTCTTCTTCTTCTTCTACTGTGATGATGGTCCAGAAGCGGCAGTGGTGGTGGCAGGAAGAAGCAATCAGGACAATTCGGTCATTTCACTCAAGTACAAATTTCAAAAATGGGGGTGCAGAAAGTAAAAGCCAGCCATATATTTTGCTGGAATGACCAGGGCCTGATCCAATAAAAGCCCCAAAAGGAATGATTCAGGAAAGTAAAAGAGCAACAACATATCAGTTTTGACGACGGGAAAGTTACGGCGTAAGAAAATCTCTTGCAGTGTATCAACAGGAGTTGAATCTGTCTTCTACATTATTGTTTTGTGAGACAAAAAACTAGAGTGTTAGAAGAATGGAGGAACTAAAATCTGCTATGGAGGAGCACATGGAGCTTATGGCAGATCTTGTTCAGAAGTTCTCCTCAGATATTCGTGCTGGCTTTAGCCCCGCTTATGATAACTTTATAGGTTTCTTCCATGCCATTGACTGGAAGGTAGCTTTCCAATTTAGGATTTTCTTCACTCTGTTTGTTCTTTGTTGATTTTTGAAATTTAGGTTCACTGTTAGTTCTTTCTTTTACATTGGATCTGTGGGTTTTCAGTTTAAGCTCCATGTTCTTATGTTCTTGGGATTCACCGTTTGTTATGTATTGATTTTTGATTTGTGGGTTTTCAATTTAAGCTCATGTTCTTTGTTCTTGATCTGTGGATTTGTGTTTTCAATTTTTGATTGTCTACGATGATTGTCATAATGCATTACTTCCTATAATTTAAGAGGAGGTAGGGACTTTGAGGTGTTAGTTACTTGAATGACAGCTGCAGTTTAAAGTTTGAGCTTCTCTTATGACTTGGAGGACGATTTTAGTCCTGAATTAGATGGTTTCTTTCGTCAAGTATCCAGCCACATTTTATTAACACCTTTCATCAACCTTTTGTGTTAGATTTGCAATTCATAATTGGTCTTAAACATTATATTTCTGTGTTAGAGTGCAATGTTTGATTGAATCAAAATAATTCCTCTCTTTTCTTATCGAAATCCAAATTAAAAGAAATATTTACTGGACGGATGGGAGGCTTTCAAAAAAATTTCCAGATGAGAATGAATTTCAAATCAGAAAATGAAAATATTTTCTAGTGGTCAATATCCTGGTGTCATTGTCGAATTCTCTAACTTTACATGATGGTGGTTTAAATAAATTCAATAATCTTGTTCCCATTGTTTGAGTCCATTAAAATTATGACTTATATGTGTTTTTATTGTTAGTGATGCTTAATTTTGTTGTTTGAGTCTGACTGAATAACGTGATCTTGATGCTTATAGAATTTTTTTAATCAGGTGTTTCATTGTATTTTGTTTTAGTTTTTGGGTTTCAGTTATCATTTTATTCAGTTGGGTGTGAGAATTCTAGCCTTGAACTTGAAGTGCAAAAGATAGTGTAAGTTTCAAGGTTTCGGTTTTTTCTTCCTGGTGAAATTTGTGTTTGGAATGTTCAGTGCTTGTTTGTGCTGTGCGTCTCATGATTTTGTTCTCGGATCTCATTTTCTGCCATTATATTTTTTAATGGCATAATCTTATGAATTTTTTTAGATGTTGTGTTTGGTGACATTTGATTAATGGAGGAAGTATAGGCGGGTGATCTTATGAGATTTCTGTTGGATAGAAATGTTCAAACTCAAATTTGATGAAGAGGGATGATTGGATGAAAACTATTACTTGATTTGCAATTTGGTGTAGTCAGTGACCATTTCTTTACTGTTGTGATCTTCTTAATGTTGCATACTGGACGCCTGTGGATCTGTAATGCTATCAAAAGTTATAAACAATATGGTGGCATTTGTCTTGTCAATTTAATAGAAAAGGATCAATGGAAGAGAATTCATGTTGGTTGGCAGAATTATCTTGAGATTTCATATCTATATACTGCTATCTTATGTACAATGCATATGGCATTTACATATGTACTATGGTTTTTGAATCATGACTTTCAGTGTTTTCTGGTCTCAGATTGTTCAATATGTATCATATTTCTTTTTCTGAACTCTCCTAAGATTGACACCCATTTGGTTTACTAATTTTTCTTTTTACCCTTTGTTTCAGGAACCATGGCTTATGGGACTAGTAGGATTCCATGTTGCGTTGCTTCTTGTAGCTATCATCTCTAGAAAGAAGACGAACTTTCAAATGTTTTTGTTCCTTTTGACATGTATGTGGCATTTCTTATTTATTTTTAGGCTGAATTACAACTGTTCTATTTCTTTTGAAGCAGCTAGCCTCATTCCTGTTTCATTTTGTTGATTTCCTTGGATCCTTCCTGATAATAAGTTAGTGCCTTGCCTTTGTTTGATGAAGTGGGCTAAAATAAAATACCTGTCAGAAATTGTGTGAAAATGAGAGGAATGCTATCCAATATTATGTTTGGCTTTAGGCTTCATCCAATTATTTTTCTTGTTAATGTTTTTTGCAAATGTACCTACTATTGGCAAATTAGTGAGACAAAATCCAGCCATTTTAGCATCTTGAAACCATATATTCTTTTGCATCGTCAAGAGCTCAAATGATTGTAAATTTCTCCATATAATTTATGTAGCGTTTCTTTTTTAAATGAGAAATTTGATGATGGATTATCATTTATGTGAAGTACCCATTTACTCCAATTGAATATTCAAGCTCATTCAAAATCAATTGTGGAAAGTTAGTAGCAATCTTTTAAGACACTTTGTTCTAACAGGGCTTGGTTTAGATAATGGGTCAAGTGGCTCAACTTTTGGAATCTATACGAAGAGGATGAACGTTGTAGGGGGATTTGGATGAGTTGACTGGGCAGGTTGTTAGTATGTATATAGGAGAGAAAGATTAGTTTGATAAAGGGGAGTGCATTAGGGCTCTTAAAGAAATGTTGATGTAATTTCATTGGACTAATACAGTATTAGCAAGTTTCTTTGATTTTTCTAGTTTCTCAGTAGCAAATATGGACATCACGGGTTCTCTGTATTAGTCTTGCATGTGCTGAACTCATCTTTCATAAACTCAAAAGTTGAATCATACTTAAAGTTCAGTTAGTAGAGTCTAGAGAATTTTATTCTACTTTGATGCTAGTAATATCTTTCTGCAAAAATCTGTTGCTTTGTGCCTTTAAAAAGAAATCAAATTATAGAGATGGTAGGGCAATAATTGTACAATACGTTTTATGTGAGGCTGAAATTTTGAGACACAATTTTCTTTTTGGGGTAAATTAGTTAAATTCTTATTGGGCTGGATTTGCATAGAATCCTTATAAATTTAAATCCTAAAAAGAGAATGATGATGCAGGCAACGGTTGTTTAATATAATAAATATTGGGTTCTGTTTAGGCTATCGTAGATTTTAAGGATATTAGTTTGAAATTGGCTGAATATTGTTCATCTACAATGGCCTAGACAGTAATATATCATTTCATTATGAATCATGATTAACCATCTATGTCCTGAATTAAATGATTCCTTGATAAATAGGCTAAAAAGAAATTGCCCAAGACTAACTACCCTCGAAGGTTAAGTTGTTTGCTATGCCTAGGAATGGTTTTACATCCAACAAGCATCTTATGCGCCCTTTCGTTATCAAGAGCAAATGATGCACATGCACTATACCATCTTAAAGGCCATCTGTTAAAAATTTTAAAAAATGTTTGTTGTAGTTATTGACCCAGTGACGGCTATATTTATCTTTGACTAGTATCATTAAACTTTGTTGATAACAAGTGCAGTTTTTGTGACTAGTTGTTTATCATTTTAACACTATCGATCTTCCACTTTTACATCAACATTATGTGACTTCTACTTTTTGTGTTGGTTGAAGTGTTTATAATCCCTGCCACATGTGATTTAACTGTCATTAATATTTTCCATCCCCTTGTATGCTTGCAATCTTGCAGATATTTCTGAAGTTCTAGTGTGTATTAACTTTCCTCTTTGTTCCCACAATAGAACATTATGACGTTGTTTGCGTCCCTTGCATTCAATCTCCCTTGTGGGAAAAGACTTGGTTGTTCTTGAAGCTTGTCTTAGCTACAAATTGTTTGATGCAGTGGTTGGTGTATATCTTGCTGAGACTCTGAACAGATTTATGGGTAAAAACTGGAAAAACTTCTCTGGTCAGAACTACTTTGATCCCAGTGGACTATTTATGTCGGTTCTTTGGTCTGGACCTCTTCTTGTCATTTCTATGATAATCTTGGTTAGTATTTTCATTCACATAACCATTTCAGTGCTGCTGGTTTTTTCCTTTTCACATTTAACATTGACTTGAAATATCTTTCTCTATGTGCAGATCAATACACTCTTCTCCTTATGTTACTTGATTGTTAGGTGGAAAAGAGCTGAACTGAGACATCGTGCGAGAGCTGCTCGTAACAAACAAGAGTAGTTCCTGCTATTGGCAATGTAATCATGTGGTTTTACAAATGAATTTTGTTTTTCATTTTTAAGATTTACTTATTTAGTATTTTTATTATTTCTAACTATGTTTGTGTACACTTTTCACGGCATTTTTGTTTTTACCTTATAACTCCCTTTATTAAAGGGGCTGAGAATTTGACGAAGTGCTAATGTGACTATATTAACGAGATTGTAGGGTTGATGATCACTGACAAAATGTGTCTATATTAATGTTTTAAGTTGTAACTCATGTTATGGGACCAAGATTTTCAGGTTTGAATTACAGTGAATAGATAGTAATTTGAACCGATTCAAAGTAAAACCCGGAATAATGATCTTAAAACCAGAAAATTCAGATAAATTGGATATATATATTAAACTCAATCGGATTGAAGAAAAGTGAATGACATCTTAAGGAAAAAATATTACGAAGAAAGGCGTTTTCAGAAGAAAGTGCTATAATCCATGATTTGAAAAGGTCAAAGTGAATACTCTCTCTAGCATTTTTAAGTTTGAGATAGATTATCTTCTCAAACATCACTCACTCATCAAGCTTGCTTACCTTTGGTGTTCCAAAGTAAAAAATGTCCTTTAAAGAATAAAGTAGGTTAGAGGTACATGCTCTTCACTCATATAAAAAAGAGTCATGCTTGAAAGTATTCTCACATCATTCCAACACCTATTTATGTCTCATCAACCTCAATTTGATGCATTGAGCCTCAAATTGAATTGAGTTTTCATAATAGGTTGACATATGGAAACAACGAACCACTCCTTCACCATACCCTCTGTTTTGCGCTCCTCTAAGCTTCACTAAGATAGTTTCCTTATCTCACTCCATGCAAATCATCACATCATGGATCAAGTAGATGAAGCCTCGGTTCGTCCCTTGGATTGTTCTCATCAATCCTCAAAATCTATATGAAAGTGAAGATGTTGATGAATGGGAAGAATATGAAGATATGTGAACTATAGAGACGGTGGAACATTGAATGTATGAAAAAGGACTCTGATGGCAATGAGTCCTCCAGAAGAACCAACATTGTCTGAAAAGCAATTTTTTTTCTTTTGACTTGTTGTAACGCTGTCTCAATCCTTCCCCCTCTTACAAGCTTATGGTAGATCGTCCTTTAGATGCAAACACTCTTTCATTTCTACAAGGGTAAAAAGGCTATGTCAGACGAAGATGAAGACTCTTTCATATTGGCCAACACGCATTATGCTAACATCTCTTATGGAAAAAGACCCAGATCTTTGGATGTCTCATGACTTGTGTTTGTTCGAAAAATACAAGTTTTCTGCAGATTATATGAGTGGTTTTGAATCGTTCAATATGTCAACACCCTTCCAACCTTTTAATGACATAACCCTTTCTCCACTCATTGTTCAAATATGCACAATGTAGATGAAAAACTATTATTCGTTGATAGACGTTGATAAAGTCACAAATGCACATGCTTCATCTGAAAAATAAAGCCAAGTTTCACTTTGTCTGATAGGTGAATTGAAGATTATTTAGATAATAATTTTCAACCAAGACTTCAAGCTGACATGTGAAGAATATTCCAAAGCTTTAGTTTGAAGAAATAGAGAATATCTTCTATGTTTTTCCTAAGAAGATCGGCACCAAACAACTACGTTCAATATCTTTTAAGATGTGAGCTAAAGTTGCAGTGACCGTCAACTTTGGCTTAACTATCTATCATGTAGGTATGCACTTTTAACCATTGTCTGGTGATGGAACAACCACCACATCTTCGACTAAGAGGAATGGAGAAGATGAAACCTTATGGAGGAAGACTCAACACTTGGGAGGAAGACTCAACACTTGAGAGAAGAATATTATAAATCTCTTCCTTCTTCTTACTCTTGTAAATAAATTGTAAAAAAAAAATATAAAAGTAGAATATTTTTTATAGAATTAGTAATTTTCTTGTGTAAAAGTAGGAGCATAGTGTGTTGAGATTATGAGAGTCTAAGTTCAAGATGGGGGTGAATTGTACTTAGGAAAATATTCGCAAATATACTCTTTAAGAAATCTTGACAGAAAAAGAACAGATTGATTTAAAGAAAAACAGATTGATTTTTCTAGTTTAAGAAGCAGTTTTAGAAATACAACAGATTTATTTTAGGATCAACAGATTTATTTCTGACTTATTAGTTCAAATCTTTATATTGAAGACAATGTTAAACTTTGAACACAATGAGTTAACAAAGATTTAACTTCAATTTTAAAACAAAAGCTTGAGAATCAAAACAAGTAACACAAGATCTTTAATTCCGATTTTCAAAACAAAACCTTTAAAACACTTTGTTCGAATGGTTTTACTTAAAACAGTTTTATTAAAGAGATTTAGAAATAAGAACTTAAAACCAGCAAGCACTTTTCAGAAATCTTTAAAAGCCAATTTTGATGTGATGAAATCTTGAACCTAATTAAAGAATAAGATTGCTTATAAGAGCTTTAATCCAAGTATTACCCCGTCAAAGATTAAGGATACCTTGAATTTTAAGAAAGATTAAAGTCTTATCAAAATTTTGAAAATAGAATGTGATTCAGACCAATACTGCAGTTAAAAACAACAGATTCAATTATGAAACAACCAATTTATTTCATCACAACTTTCCAGATTTTAGTTTTAAAAGCGGTGATTTAGGAAGAAGAATAGCGCACACAAATTTATATTGGTTTACTCAATAAGAGCTACATCCAGTCACACCTAACACCAAGATGGATTTCACTAAAAAAAAATTAATCTTTACAAATAACTCGGTTCTTGAACCCTTCAAGAATCAATAACACAAGCTGAAACACACTATTTCAGTAACACTTTACATCTAGAAACACTATCAAGAAGTATACACAAAAACACTTTTACAAAGAAAGAAAATTAGGAAAGAGAACACTTTGATTGTAGATTTAGGGGTTCAAACCAGGACCCTCACAACTACAACACTTGACAGAATCTTGAATCCCAAGCCAAAAAGAACCAGCACAAGCACTTTAAAAGTATTTAAGAAAACTTTCAAAAACTAAGCTCACATGAAAACCTCAATAAAAATACTTCAAAACTATAAGAACTTTGTAGTTGCTTGAGATGATTTGGACTATGATATTGCTCTCCTTTTATAGAATCCAAATCAAAACAGTTTTTCCCAAAACCGTTTAAAAACTGTTATAAAACAACAAATTAAAACTTAAAAGAATATATTATATTTTGAAAGAGCACTTGGTGGTAACATAACTAACTTCTGGTTAGTTAAAAATAGAAAGTGTGAACAAAATCGAATTTGGAGGCAAAACAGAATATTTGAAAAACAAAACAATTTGGTGCAATCCAAAAAGAATCAATTGTTTTGTCAAACAACAGAATAAAATATAGTGCAGTAAAATTAGTTTTGAAAAAATTTGAGTAGGTTTTTTAAACTCCTTTTAAAAGATCTTTCTCCTTAAGATCATCATCATGGCTACGAGATATAAGGTTGAATCAAAATGCAAAAGGCTACTTAAACAACTCTATCCTAACTAAGACCATGATATACAATTTATATACACTTTCAAACATATTTTCTTCATCAAACACTTCTTCATGAAAGTTGAGTAGAATTTTCACTTATCCTCAACATAGTGAACCTTAATTAAGGTAGATTGGGTGATCAAAATCCTAGTTCCCAAGTCAATTTCGTCCACCCCTAATTAGGAATCAATTGGAGAGTCAAACACCTTACAAAGAAGGTCAACACATGACCTCAAATCACCCATGCAAGCACCACAAGGCCATGCACAAATCAATAGAATTCTAGCACTTATATAGGCTTAAAAATACAAAGAATTGTTGAATGTGGGACTTGAAGTACAATGCACCTAACTTGAGGATGTGTAGTTGCATTTTGTGCAATTTAGTCTTACATTCCTTAGATCAATAAGTGCAAAAGACTTATGCATCTATAAATAAGACCACTTGTTTTACCTTGTACTCACTTTGAATTGAACTTCAATTGACTAGACTATTTTTTTTGTCTTCTTGTTCTTTAAAGTCATTGAGTAGGCTCACCACCAAGGATTCTTCCCTTGAAGTCAAGGCCTCTAGTGTCGTGTTTCACACTTGAAACCTGGGAAAAAATTTCTCAAATCTTCTTAGGTCTTTTGCTGCCATGGGGAGTCTTGGAGTGTCTTCCATCATTTGGTGTAAAAGGATATACTACTGAGAAAGATAAGTATTGTCACCTATCAGAGAGTTTACATGAAGAGGAGAAGAGAACTTAATGCTCCATGACATGCATTTAATGTTTCTCAATGTCAAAGCTCATGAGACGATAGTAGGAGTAGAAAGAAGAAAACAAAGTGCGCTTAATGCTACTCAATAGCTATAAAAGGAAACACAATAACTACTTTTTGCAAATCTATAAAAATATTCTCTTTAGCCATCCCCTAGTTCCTCTTGTAGAGTTTTCTTCCTTTTACCTTTGTCTCACCTCTTTACCTTTTCCTTTCCTTTTTTGCTTTCGATTTAATTAAGAAAAAGCTTCGAAAATGGCAAGTCAACTATAAGGAATTCAAGTGTGTAGTCATGAGTCCCACACTAGGTGAAGATGAGCAATATATAAGGAGAAAGACCTACAAACCTAATACTTTAAGATTTTGTTGAAGGTGGTGTCAATGCCTCTTATATATAGGTTGACTGACTCATAACTAATTGGATCCACGCCTCTCAGGTTAGATATCAAATTTTCCTGATACGTCCACTCGAGAAATCCAATAATATGAAAAGTAGTCTCTTATATATGAGTTGACTCATGACTCAAAGACTTATCGAATCCACATCTCTCATATTAGCTATCAACTCTTCTTGGTAACATCTGAATGTGAAAGTGATGTATATGTTCCGGAAGCAGTTAACCATTTTAGAGAAAGAAAAATGTATAATGCTTTTGAAAACAAAAGGTTAGAGATAGGTTTCATCATTTCATTATTCTGAATTTTCAATTTTGTCATACTATTTTGCTTAATTTGATTTTTTTTTTTTAAATTGAGCCGATAAAGTCCTTTGTGTGGATAGTAGGGGAGAATAAGATGAAGAAGCCTATTCAAGAGAGATACAAACATATTTAAGTTTGTACATTTGCAATAACCTTACAAATACAAGAGTGCTAAATCATAAATTTAAATTATAAGAAAAAGTCCGCATTTAAATGAAATTAGCCGTTGCACGTAGTGAAAGCAACGGTCACCATTCTGTAGTAATTCAATTCAAAACCCTCATCTCTCTCTGTCTCTTTTATTTGTTAAACCTCACTCTCATGCTCACTCCTTCAAACCCAAATTCTGCAACAATCATCGAAAGCCAGAGAAAAATCACAGAGAATGGGTTCAGAGAAGCTAGCGAAAGGCGAGGAAGAGGAGGGTGAAATCCCAGTGCTGACGGTGCTCAAGAACAACACAATCCTCAAGAACATCTTCATCGTCAACAAGCCGCCGGAGGAGCAAGGGAAGGCATCACGTGGCGACCACGTGGATGTTCTCCTCGTGGGGCGCCACCCCGACTGCGACCTCATGCTCACGCACCCCAGCATCAGCCGCTTCCACCTCCAGATCCGCTCCAATCCGTCCTCACGCGACTTCTCCGTCGTCGATTTGTCTTCCGGTAACCTATCCCTCTCTTCTTTTCTTTCTTTTTCTTGTTTTCATTAATTGGTTCGATGTTGAATGAATGAACGAACGAACTATGGTGATGACGTTGCAGTGCATGGAACGTGGGTGTCGGGAAAGAGGATCGAATCGATGGAGCGCGTGGAGATGAGGGAGGGGGACACGCTCAGGATCGGGGTTTCCAGTAGGGTTTACCGTCTGCATTGGATTCCGATTAGTCGCGCCTATGATTTGGAAAACCCGTTCGTTGCGCAATTGGATGTGGTTGCCGAAGAAGATGAAGAAGAAGAGGAGGAGGAGGAGGAAGAGGATAAAATGCAGGTACGATACAATTGAATGCTTCACAGGAGGTGTTTGCGATATCTCTTTTTACTTTTTTTTTTTCGTTTCTTTTGAATTGTATGTTTAATGATTTTTGCATTTTGTCCTTTAAATGAATCAAACATTGGGTTTGATATGACTTTTAAGTTGTTGATTGTAAACAATAACTAACTTACTGTGCGCTGTGATTGTGATGATTGAATGGTGGTATAACTATTTTCTTATGAATTACTTTGTTTTGTTTGAGTGTTTCCGTAATTGAGTTGCATGAGAAAAGCTTGAGGTTCATATGTAGTACAATTATAAGCGCCAAATTAAATTGTGTTCAGTGTACCAAGAAGCTTGACATAATTGGTAGATAATTTATTACCAGGTTATTTGCATGAAAAAGATTTTGTTAAGCTATGTAAATTCTACTTTGTTGATCTTTATGTCTTGAAGAGATACCAATGGGATTTAATCAGTGGTCATGTGCAATGAAAAGACTTTGCTATGGGTAAATTATGTTTGAACTGGGTACTGATTGTAAACTATGTACCAGGCTTGCTTTGCTTTTTTCTTTAAGAATTATAACATGATCTTTATGTTTCTGCTTTTGGAACCTGCAGAAGTTGAATGGCTGTCCTGCTGAAATGGAAGTGGATTTAATTGTTGAAGATATAAGTTCTTTGTTCCTTGATGAGAATATGGAACTAACTGTGGAAGAGGAGATTCACTTGGCACCTTGGATGCTGGAAGAAAGGAAGAGCTCGTCAAAAGAGGAAGCAATTCGAATCCCAAGAGACATTGGAATATCTGATGGTGAAAACAATTTGTGTGACTCTGTGAGTCGGGTTCTATCACCACCTTATGTGGAATCACTTGTCCAAAGTCATGACATACTGACAGAGAATTTGTCTGAGACTTTATGTTTGCCAACTGTGGAAGCTGTTTTGGAGACCAAAATGCTGCAGTTCCATACTCCACCTGATACACTTTCTTCCCCATTACCACCTGGTCATGAAAATTCGTTTGAAAAGCTTCATTCCAACTTGCCTAAAGAAACTGAATGTGAATATGAATGTACAGATAGAGATGATGAAGGTGTTGTAGATGCTTTTGATGAGAAAAGTTTAGCTGAAGATGTAATAATGCCTAAAGAATCTAAATCCGAATGTACCCTCAGAGATGATGGAAGCACGTCAGATGTTTTTACTTCTGGAGCTGGAAATATGGATTCTGAGGATGTGTTTCTACCCGTCAAGGAAGCTGTGCTTGGAACCATTGTTGAGAAGAGTAAAATTGTAGACATAGTGGCCATTGATTCTCCATCTGACGTAGAAAAGCAAGATATGTATAGATCACAGTCACAGCTGCTGCAGGATAAATTTTGTCATGACCGTGGGCAATCACTCAATGAAATAGCTCAAGATGTTAGAAACAAGTGCACAGGTGGCATCTCCCCCACATCACGTCAGATAGAGTCAGTCAATTTATCAATGACACAAGAATTAGTTTTCAATATTATGAGTGTGGACCAGACCCTGCAGTCTGATAAGGAAATCCTTGAAAGCAGTGTAAAAGCAGTGGAAAAAACTTCAACAAATTATAATATTTGGTCAAGAAGAGGTAAAGCTACTAGAGCTCCTGAGGTTCAAAATAGCAAGAGCACAGTTAATGTTGACGCTGAAGTTGCAATGAGCAAGGTAAAGGATATCAGAAATAGAAGAATCTCAAATAATCTTTTCTCTGAACTGGATGGGGAGGTAGAAGAAGAAATCTTCACTCCAGATAAAGAAAACTTCAGTCCAAATACCCTCCAGAAGCGATTATTGAAGAAGGGTAAAGCAGAAGAAATTAAACATTCCAGGTCACTAAGATCACGACCCCTTTCAAAGGATACATCTAATTGTGAAACCTATCTAAATGAAAGCATAGGCCCCGCTTTATGCAAAGTGAACCAGACGAATATCATAAACAAAACAATCTCAAAGGATCTTTTCTCTGTTTCGTATGGGGAGAAAGAGGAAGAACTCTTCACTCCGGATAAGGAAAACTTAAGTCCTAATACCCTTCAATTGAGGCTTCTGAAAAAGAAGGGTAAGGTAGAAGGAATTAAACGTTCCAAGTCAAAAGGGTCACCTCTTTCAAAGGGTACATTTAATCCTGACATATATCCAAATGAAAGCATAGGCCCCACTTTATGCAAAATGAACCAGACGGATATCATAAATACTACAATCTCAGAGGATCTCATCTCTGATTTGGATGGGGAAGAAGAAGAAATCTTCACTCCTAATAAGGAAAACTACAGTCCAAATACCCTTCAATTGCGGCTCCTGAAAAATAAGGGTAAGGTAGAAGAAATTAAATGTTTCAAGTCTCAAAAGTCACCCCTTTCAAAGGGTACGTTTAATCCTCATATGTATTCGAATGAATGCATAGGCCCCGCTTATGGTAAACTGAACCACAATGATACCATAAATAGCTCAATCTCAAAGGATCTTTTCTCTGATTTAGCTGGGGAAGAAGAGGACGAAGAAATCTTCACTCCAGATAAGGAAAACTTCAGTCCAAATGCCATTCAATTGCGGCTTCTGAAAAAGAAGGGCAAGGTGGCAGAAATTAAACATTCCAAGTCTCCGTGGAAAGAGAATCAAAAGTTGCAAAGAAAGCCTTTTGGCAGCCAAATCAATTTGGCACAGGAGCAACTTCTTATGACATCTAAAGACACAGTGGAAAGGGTACCTTTCCAAACACTAAATAGCTCAGGAGACAAGGGAAACAAGGGAAAATCAAACACTTTTTACCCTGTTTCTGCTGCCAAAAGCTTTCATTTCAGTAATTGTGGACAAATTTTAGACCAACATATTGACCACCGTTCTGTAAGTTTCCAAGGGTATAATGATTCTTCAATAAACTGGGTAGAGTATATGTTTATATCTATTTTAATTTGCAGGATAATAGTGGGGTGCCAAAGAAGAGCAGCTGGGACATTATTGTAGATACCACTTCTCTTGTGAACAAGGAATCGAGGAAAGCTCTGCAGCTTTTACAAGGTCTCAAGGGGACTCGGTTAATCATTCCAAGATTGGGTAATCTATCTTAAACTATCATTTTCCTTATTTTTTTACTGTTTTAAAATAAATGAAGTAGTGCTGTTTCTCACAAGTCTATTTATCACTCTTCAATGTCAGTGATAAGGGAACTAGACCGTATGACGCGAGAGTTCAAAATCTTCAGAAGAACTTCACAGGCTTCTATGGCATTGGAATGGATTGAGGAATGTATGGTGAAGACAAACTGGTGGATTAAAATCCAGAGCTCAGTAGACGAAGGAAGGCTAATTGCTCCAACCCCACCTGCTTCTCCCCAGACTCAGTTTAGTGAAGAGAGTGGAACTTCTCTTTCATACCAGAAATGCGTGGAAATTGCTTCACCAACTGTAGAAGACCACATCCTTGACTTTGCCCTTCTGTATAGAAGAAACCAAAATGATGGACAAGTTGTCCTACTCAGTGAGGATATCACTTTGAAAATCAAATGCATGGCAGAGGTATCAAAAGTTATTATCCCATATTACTCCCCTCTCTGGTATTTTAAAACTTTTTGACGCCACTCTTTCTGTGACTGCTTCAGGGTTTGCTATGTGAGCCAGTGCAAGAATTTCGTGAGAGTCTAGTGAATCCATTCTCTGAGAGGTTCTTGTGGACCAATAGCTCTCCTCGAGGACAAACTTGGTCTTGCCAGGACGACGTAGTTTTAAGAGAGAAATATTGTCCTGCTCCTTTCCGCAAGTCATCAAAGACAACTGCAAGCGGTTTAAAGCTCATTCTGCTTCACAATTCCAAGTATGGGCTCTGAGCCACTCACAAACACACAGTTCAGTGGATCCTGCTGAACAGTTTTGGATTTTTGTTTTCTTCTAGGAAACATGACCTATAAATCAATCAGATTTTATTCAGCTTGGTTGCAAGCAATGAGTAGGTATCACTAGATTGATCACTTAAAAATAAATGAATGTTTTTTCTCCTAAAATTATGCTGATAAAATGATAATTCATTTATATTATAGTATGTAGTGGCTGTTTGGTAAACAACTTAATTAAGTTGCCATATAAATAAAACTAATAATAGAGTTAAGTTTGTTTATTATGTTATCTTAGAACGTTATAACACAACAATTATAAGTACAAGTTGATTTTATAATAGAAGAAAAAATTAATGTTAAACTGATTTTAAATGAGTAGTATATCAAATAAAATTTCATAAATGTATTTAGTATATAATATTTTTCAATATTCCTCTTTAAACTTTTCCAGTATAATCTACAAACGAACTAATTTTTTCTCCCATGAATATAGTGAATGCAGGGACCCAATTGCACAGTTTGATAAAAGGGTAGGAAAATTCCCATCTATTACACGTATAAATAATAATTCTTAAATAATTATTCATTTTACGTAGTAAGGTTTGTTATAGACATTTTTTTTAAATTATAGATTAATAACTTTAAAATATAATCTTTTAAACAAAACTTTATAATATAACAAATAATGAAGCTTTATCAGATAATTAAAAGTAATATTTTATACTGTGATTCAATTAAATAATAGAAAGCTTTATCAGAAAACTAAAAGTAATATTTAAAAATTGTTAGCTATATTGTTATTAAAACCCATACTATTAATTTTACAAAAACAATACATTAAAAACTATTTATTATAGGGGTGGCTAGGGTTTGACCTAGAGTCAATACCACTCTTACTACCTAGAAGGTGATCAACAAAACCTAAATCTAAGTGCACTTGTCTTGAAATGTGGGACCTTTTAATTTAGGCAATTGATATGGCACGCAATTACAGAGGAAAAGACAAAAATACCCTTAAAAAATGGGGTACATATAAATTACATTTCGGATCCCCTTTTTCATAACACAATAATCTCTTCCGGGTAAATTCTTTTGAAATGTATTATTTTCAATTCTGGATTTTTTTATCCGGAATGGGATTTTGACTTTTTGTTTCCGGATTTTTATATCCAGAACACAACAATCTATTCCAGATCTACTTTTTTGGAATGCATTATTTTCAATTCCGGATTTTCATTTCTGGAATAAAGGGTATTTTCGGAATTTTTGAAATTGTGTTCTATGCATGCAGGAATTGTCCTTACTTTAACTTATTCTTTTATTTGGACCATCAAAGTGAGCCTAATTTATTTACAAAATATTGTCTTTTAAAACGACCAAAAGAAAGAACATCTAATGTTCTGGTCTATATCCGGTTCTTCTTCTTGTAAGGTCTTTCTGAAGTTTGGTGGGGCCTTGTATTGAATGTTGAGTTGATTGATCAAATTGTGAAGTGTCTGTTGTGTCATTACTCATTTGCTTGTCGAGATGGTTTGTATCACCAAGCAAAGAGTTTCCCCAACTATTGTTACTTCTTCTTGGAACCTGAACAAGATCCTATTCATACCAAGTATTCTAACATTTTTTCTACAGGTAAACCAACCTTATATACTTCAAACCTCTCACTTCTTATCTCAACTTGCTCATTTTGGTACAAGAAGCAAAAAACAAACTCCTTTGTTAGTTGAATACATGTCTCACCTTTTATTGTGGTTATGTGTATATATGCAGGGTTCTCTTTTGCATCATCTTCTTATGCTAAGATGATTACTGTCGAGCAAAAATTGTGATGGATATGTGTCCTCCTCTTTTAAGTTTTGGTGATGGTTTGTGGAAACTCCATGGATTGAAGGTGGAACAAGATCCTCCTAAGAGTGATGATGATCTTGAAGGTGCATGAGAAGTAGGAAATTGAGAGTGGTGAGGCCAAGTCTCTTTGGAAGGTGACGGTTTAGGAAGATTAAGAGCCTAACCTTAAGAGGTTTTTGGCAATGAGTGAGAATGGCACAAAATTGGCAGCATTTCACTAATGATTTAATCTTTCATTTACATGACCTAAACTCCTCTATATATAGCAAGAGTGGGTTGAATATGAAAAGATAATTGGAGGAAATTTCAAATTAAAAGAACTTTGAAAGTGGCGCCCATTTTTACACTTAGCACATGGAGCACATGTAACATATTTAACATGTGATGGAAAACATTTAGCACATGCTAAATATGAAATATGTGGAAAATGTGCCTTGGTTAAACATAACTGGCCTTGGTTAAAATTTGGTGTTTTAGAAATCCTAATTTAACCAAGGTTGGTTTTTAGGTGCCAAATTTCATCTAAGGAAAAATTACAAATAAAATTCATAATCCAATTTTGACAAGAAATTAAAGTCTACTCTACACTAGAGTTTTTGGCATGTAAAATGCGTCCTCTTGACCCCTCTTGACCATAACTCTAGTGGTTACCTCAATTTGACATGTTTGGTGGCCTTTCAATGGATTAGTGTTGGGGCCTCTTCCATCATCCCCTCCCTCTTGAAAAGGATTTGTCCTCAAATCCAAGGCTTCGTCCTCGTCATTAGTAGAGGGATGTAGGTGGGCTGGATGGTGTCTATCATCTCCTCCTTCTTGAGAAAATCTATCCTTAGATCCATAGGGTTGATCTCGGATAACAACCTCTTGCTTTGACAACTATGCTTGATGTGATTCCACTAGCCATATAGAGAATGATTCTTGACATTCTTAGGAATCACCTTGAGCTGGACATTATAGAGGCACTTTTCTTAGAGTTGGATCATTGTTCTAAGACAAGAACTCAC
>Ga0123342_1005261_pt1 | contig 18975 bp, 5 predicted proteins | sample Turbeawhitnodule_FD_89960 | JGI IMG/M metagenome (GOLD analysis project Ga0123342, IMG submission 89960) | Root nodule microbial communities of legume samples collected from Mexico - Turtle bean Mexico white nodule | ecosystem: Host-associated > Plants > Roots > Nodule | place: Mexico: Nepantla...
AAACAGAAAGAAGGCACAGAGAAGATATATACAAGGTAATGAGGTTCAGAATAATAGCTGAAGCCCAAAGAGGCCCAAAGCAAATGGAGGCCCAAAAAGGAATAAAAACTATTATACTTAACATTGTCATCAAGCAAATACTCTGATTAAAAGAAAAAAAAAATACTAGAGGAAGAGAGTGAAAGAAAAATATCGAAAACGTTAAACCGTTTTCAAAATCTTAAAACAAGAATTAAAAACATTTCTCTATTTTTAAAACGAGTAATACTCCGTTTCAAAATTCAATTGGGTTTTATTTTCAAAATTAAATTTAAAACAATAAACTAAAATCTTTATCACCACCCGAAATACCTATTAGTACTATTTTTTTTTTGCCACTGTTGGGCTTACATTTTTTTTGTTTTAAAAAATATATTTTTTAGAAAATATTATTTTTAAAAAATTCTAGATTTTACAATCCAAAATTTTTAAATCTGGTAATAATCCATAACACTCCTTACGGTAATATATATTCTGATTGTACAATCTATTAGATATTTTCAAATTTAAAAATACTTTTCAGATTGTAAAATATGAAAAATAATTTTAAAATGTATTATAAATTGTACAATTTAAAAGATATTTCCAAATGCAAAAATACTTTTGAATTGTAAAATATTAAATATATATTATACTAAGGGAGTGTTATGAAATTTTATAAAAAAAAAATGTGAACGAAAAACCTTAATAAATACTCATAAGCGTAAGGTTGGAATTAAAAAATATATGAAGGTGTAGGAAGATTGGGCTTCTCTGCGACTTTGTTACCAGCCCAGTAAATATAATATTTTCTTGACTGTTTCTTTCTGCACCTTCATAGGTTTTTTTGTCATCCCTATATACAACATGAAAATACCTTTTTAACCTTTTGTGCCACCCCACAAAGTAACTTCTGGATTATGTAATCCGGACACGCATTTGAAAAGAGACTTCCGGATTATGTAATCCGAAAACTAAAAAAGACTTCCAGATTACATAATCCGAAAACTAATCATGCATATGAAAAAAAGCTTTTGAATTATGTAATCCAAAAGTTAATTACGAATTTGAAAAAAGATTTTTAAATTACATAATTCAGAATATTATTGAGGAATATTTTTGAAAATATGAAAGTTTATGGAGGTGAGAAAAAAATATATGGAGTTGCAGGAAGAAACAACCCCTTTTCTTTCTCTGAAGTGACAACATCAGTATGTTGATTTTTCAGAGAAAAAAACATTGGAATTTAAATTATACAAATTTTAAAACTAACAAAAAATATTTGATATTTACATATTTCATTGACGTGTATTGATTTCCTCAAAATTCATTTGCATCTCTCATTTTTATACTTCCAATAATTAATACTTTTCTGTCCCTACATAAAAAAAAAATGTTACCATAAAGGTGAAAAAGACAAGGAATTACGTTGGATCTGAAGGAGTTTTTATAAAGTGTAAAATTAGTGAAATGAATATAAAAATAGGCAGAGAGAAAGCTAAAAAATGTGATGGGTCCATAGTAAGGGACGCTGTTGTGAATGCGCTTTACTTGCAGACACCACCATTGCAAGTCATTTCAGTTTCAATCATTCTTCCTTTTATTCGTGGGGAAGAGAATCGAACGTGACAAATATGATACACGCTATTCTATTTCTCCAAAAAGGTGCACATTGCAGAAAATAGTTTTAAAACTATTTGAAGAAAAATAAAATAACGAAGGAGAGTAGTAATGATGCATGTATTTTATTAAGATGAAAATAGTATTTATTGTAAAATATAATATTCCATGACCTAAAGACAAAAGTGATTTGGAAACACATGCAATGATGGATGCCCATGCCCATTAAGCTCCTTCTAAATAATATATGTTCATTATTTGTTATGGGTATGTATGCATATAAGAGTAGTTAAAAGGAGTTGGTGGAATGAACATAATTTAGATTCAAAAATGGTTCACCCACACCATATTAATTCTCCCTTCCGTGAATCCAGCTGCTTTTGTTAGTAAAATAAATATGAATAAAATTAATGCATGGATCACAGCATGATATATACATGACTCATGCGGCACCTGTCATACATATTCATGACTTCTGAATTTATACCCAAAAATAAATAACCTTCGCTCCCCAGAATATTGTAAAAAATAAATATAGTATTGTGATTTTTATATAATATATCAAAATATTATATAATAATAATAACGTAAATTTATAATATTAACAAGTGGGTTTACTTAGAAATGTATATGAAGTTCTAGAAACTAACAAGAGGGGTGGAAGTAGTCATTGTAAGAAAATTCCTGACACAGTCCAACATATAAAAATATGTCAGACTTTATTCTTTACGTAGTCTTTGTAAATTGACCTAATTAACTTTACAAATAATAAGCATGTGATGTGAGTATATAGTTAATTATTTAATTAGTGCTCCTGTATTTCAGTTTAGTCTCATCAATTCTCTATTATATTAAGTCATATATAAATATTTGTTTATTATAATGTAACTGAGGTAATAAATTATGTATTAAAACATGTGACCTTTTTAAATACTGTATATGTCTCTAAGTATAAAGGGCCTTGGAATCTTTAAAAAGGAAAAATTATTATTCAAATCATTATATTAAGATTAATTAATAGGCTCTTTCTCTCATATTAACATTCTCAAATATAAGTAATCATAAATTATATCTATCTGTTTATATTTTAAAAAAAAAATACTTTTAAGCATTTAAAATAAACTGTAAACATTTTCCAAATAATAAAATAGATTGCAAGTTGCATAGTGAGGACCTACATTTGGTTAATAGCTGACAAGTAAATTTTAACAAGTACAACCAATAACGTTATATTTCTATTCATTGGACCTAAAAAGGGAATTTTAATGGTACGCTTATTTAACTTGCGTTGGACTCACGCTACCAATTTATATATATAATTTATTTATTAGTTTTTTTTTAAAAAGATGTTTCGAATTTAAAAGTTAAAAACTAAAAATATGATTTTATTTATGTTACATATGAGGTTGTGGGATACGTAAAAAATGAAAATTTAACCTTACAAAATAATAAAATAACAGTGTAATTACAACTAATAATTGTCTAATTAATCAACTCATACATAAAATTGGGTATCAAGAGGAATATTTTGTTATAACCTCATAGGTTTAGAAATGTGTACACTGTTGGGCCCACTTTGAGATTTGGAAGATTTTTTTTTAGTGAGTTCTTTGGAGTGGATAATTTTGGTTCAACATTTTTTATAATTTTGTTATCAAATAATGAGTCAACAACAAATGAAATATCACATTGGCATTGTAATGCTATAATCTCACATGAAATTCCAATTATACTTATTATATTTGTGCACATCACCACTTTCATTATTTTCCTCTCCCTTTCACATCATATTCACTTTGTCTCCTAATATCATTAATGATTGAAGACATACATAACCACCTCACATTCCTAACCTCTAACAAATTAAGTCTATTATTCTTTATGCAATAGTGGTTGGGAGTTTAGTGTGACATCTAGATTATGGTTTTGTCATTAGAATGGTAAGATTATATCAAAATAATTCTATAACAAATCACTAAAAAGTTGTAAAGAAGGTTTTTAAAGAGGTTACAAGGTACAAATATATTTTTTTTCACATAAAAAAACTCATATAACTATATTAAATTTAATTAATGATACAACATTTTAGAAAACTTTCACTTTAGTATATTTTAATAAAATTGAACTTTAAGTTTAACTCAACCTACCGACTAAGATTTGCACATAAAATGTCCATATTTTTAGTTGATGTGAGATCTTCAACACACATTCTCATGCCAAGACTCGAGTTTCAGACTATATATTTATGGGTGGTATTAAGAAGTGAACTTTAAGGCAAACTCAACCTCATAAAATTGACTTATGAAGTGAGGTTTGCACCCACTTACAAAGAGTAAAATATCTAATCTCTAGTCGTTGTGGGATCTCCAAAACACCTCCCTCATGCCGAGAGTGACAACTCGTGCGTAAGACAACATATTATGGGTGGTCTGATAAGCCCAACAAACACTCACTAGGATAGACTCGAAATTGACTCTAGTTATACTGTTCTTGAGAAATCTGAATGTTAGAATTGGGTGGATTAGCCTCGGAAGGAGTAACATCTTCTTGAGCATTAATGGATGCAGCTGTATGAGCAGATTTCGTTGGTCCTTGCTTGAATTTGTAACCTGGTGGGAAACCATGTTTATGGTAATATGTATTCATTGTATGATTATTTTTTCCACAATACTTACAAAAATGGGAATTATTTCCCCTTCAGCCTCGTCCATTAAAACCACGACCTCTGCCTTTACCATATCTTCCACTGAAATTTCATGGATCAACCACAACATTCATCAACACCTTGTCAGGATCATTGTTATCAGGGAGAAGTGGGGTTCCAAATTCCCGTTCTTGTTGAACGATTAGAGAGAACACCCATGTGATATATGGCATGGGATCCATTAACATGATTTGAGACTGAATTTGACTGTATTGTTCGTTGAGACCCCTTAAGAATCGAATAATGTAGCCTGTGGTTTGACAAGTTCTAGCACAAGTAACAACACCACAACTACAAGGGTTTGTACAAAAACACTTCGGCAATGGCTCAAACATCTCTAATTCCTCCCAAGATGTTTTTAATCTCGTGAAATATTCCGACATCGTCATATTCCCTTACTTCAACCCATATATCTCTTCTTGCAAGGTCGCAATGCGAAAATTATCACCTTAAGAAAACCTATTGCGCACATCATTCCAGATTTCAACAACAACATCCATCCACAAAACAAATTTATCTATTGAAGTTGTCATCGCACTGCGAAGCCAAGAAACCACCATTTGATTACTTTGATTCCACGTTTCGTATAAATGATTGCCGATGGGTGGAGACAGAAGACTTTCGTCAATAAATCGCAAGTTGCTCTTAGATCGTAGGGATGTTTGCATAGACTGCGCCCATTAATGATAAGGTACGAGAACCATGGTCGAATTTTCATTGGTGCTGAGATAGTACGGATTGGATGGATTAGTAAGATGATCTAGGGTTTGGCTCGCCATGGTGAAAGAGTAATGAGCATGATGGAGAAACAAAAAAGAGATGGTTCGGAGCTCCTAAAAACTTTGATACCATATTAAGAAGTGGACTTTAAGCCTAACTCAACCTCATAAAACCGACTTATAAAGTGAGGTTTGCACCCACTTATAAAGAATGAAATGTCATAATCTCTAGTTGATGTAGGATCTCCAATAGGTGGTCCGATAGCGACCCGATAGTGGGTTGCCTGATAAACCCAACATATTTTGCTATGATATGCTCTAAATGACTCTGATATCACATTAAAAAAATAAACTTTAAGTTTAACTCAACCTTATAAAATTAGTTTATAAGGTGAGCTTTGCACGTTATATACTATGAATCTCTAGTGAATGTGAGATTTCCAACAAATTATATAAGAGTCATATAAAAGAATGCAAAATAGTTTGTGATTCTCACTCTAACAAAATTAACTTTGTATGTGCTTTGATCCCACCGTTCAAACATTGTAGTTGTAATATTATCAAACTATAATTAAATTATTAAAATTTTATTATGAAATTTGAGTATATTTAAATTATCTTTTAATTAGAGAAATGCACATAGAAACAAGAAAAAAAATAATGAACAATTGAGCATTTGGTTAAGGTTTGCTCTCATGCCATTTGTTGATAATGTTGAAAGGGTACGTAATAAATATGTCCCTATTGCATAATGGTGTGATGTGTATATGTAATTTCAATTGGAATGTTGATAATTATGTCTATGTTTTTGTATGCATTATTCAAATTTAATGTGGAGTTGAAAGGACATTAAATATCCAAATTTAAATACTTGATTAAAACTATTGGGATTAGGTGATTTTCCGATAAATGACAAAACTAGTTATTGTATAATTTACCATCCTTATAATCTAATCATTCCAATTTGATCAAAGATGTTGAATTGATAATTTTAATGTAGAAATGCACATATTTATAATTGAATATTGAATCTTAAAATCACCCTATACAGTATTATTAAATTATTTTAATAATTAAAGAGACGTGTATAGTCGTATAAATGATTTTAAATTACAAACATTTGTTGTGATTATCTATAATTTAGTGATTTAAATATTCTAAAATTACATCTATATATAAATAAATTCATCAATTAATTAAATTTTAAATAACTTATTCTACATCTCTTTGTTTACATTAAAATGATAAATTCTAAAAAATGGCAATTACGAAATGATGAATTAAGTATCCTAAACCTCAAATAATTAATTAATTGCATTGTTTAAAACATAAAATTTTTGAAAAACAAAATTTGTTTCAATGATTTTCTTTTTGAAAAATATAGGTACAAACGCGACTTTCTTAAAAGAAAAAATTGAAACTCATATTTTGAAGCATGACTTCCATACAAAACTATTTTTCTTAACGTAATAAAAAAATAACCCTTAAAAAATCATGTTTCCAAACACCATTTTAGTGTAAGTGTGAAAAAAAAAATCAAAACTGATGAATATAAACACAACTTCTAATTAAAAAAAGTACCAGAACAAAAGTTATGATTACTAGTACGGCTTATTCATTTAAAAATGATTTTTGCAAGCAGAATTTAACGAAAATTACAGTAGTGTAAATCTGACATATTTTGATTAAGTTTTTTGATTGCGATGTGTTATAGTTTCACAGATTAGGAATTGAAACTAAAAATAAAAAGTCTTCAAAAACGTTTTTTAAAGATATAATTATGATGAGAATCGACGTAAGAGGAAAGTTTGAGACGTGACATAATATGGAAGAGATAAATAAGCAATAGCCACCATGTGAAAACAAAATTTGAAGGATTCTACGAATTGGGTCCATTCTTTGATGCCTAGGTTTCATACACTGTGGTACATAGGTCAAGAGCAGTCAACTGAACGTGTTAAATGAAAAAAGGTTCACTTAATCTAGTCCCAATGCTCCAAAGAGTCACCCGTTTAAGACTTTGCAGTAAAGTAAAATAATCATTGTCTTATCAGCTTTTTAACATTCCCACTCTTCTAAAGCATAAACAAAATAGTGCAAATTTGAAAGTGCAATAGTGCATATCGGAAAATGAGAAGCACAGAATCAGAGAAAAGGGTTTGAATTCGAAATGGTGAGTGAAGGTTGTTGTTCCTATTCCTATGATCTGGGAATTCGGATTCTTCCATTCTTTCGTTCCCAAGAATGAAGAAGAAGAAATTCACCACATCATTACATTACTTTTATAAATTATGAATTTCGGATCTTCTCTTAAATATTCGTATCAAACATCAATACTTGTCATATATTTACAGTAAAATATCTAATTCAAAAATGTATTTGTTAGATTTCTGAGAATTTTATTACAGTTCTAACACAATTTTTTTTTAAAAATATATTAATTTTTTAAAATTAATTGTTATTATGATTATAAAAATAAAAAACAAATCCTCGTAATCTTTCAGCTCCAAAAAAATAATATGTAAATATCTGTGCACGTAAATCTTTATTGTTAATTTATATAATTCATAATTATATGATATATAGACCGTGTTCCCATATCCTATATTTTAGAGATTTTACGTATCTATGTATCCGTGTCTATAATATATTAATGTCCGTGTGCTACATAGTTTATAAATTATATGAATTAATCCAACAGTAACTAAATGAAATATGAGTGTTTCAATATAGAAAATATGACTGCAGTGATGCATAAATATTATAGTTGAATACTAAGTGTACTGAACATTAATTTTTAAAAAATAATGATAACTACATATGAATTGTTTTATTATTATTGTTATTAGAGGAAGTAGAGAGAGTAAGACATTATAATAATTTATAACAGACTTGGGCAGCATCCACCACCACCACCACCTGATGGCGGCAGGGTGGGTACTGACAGCGTGGAAATGGAGAGAAATTTGAATGAAAAGAATATTTTAATAATAATAGTAAAAATAGTAATAAATGGAATTGAAAATAATGAAGAGTGAATGGTGGGAGGGGGCATTTATGTGGAGCAACGGATATGTTGTAACATGTGTAACATTGAATGTAGTAAAATCACAAACACTTATAATAGTGTATTTATTTATTTAAGTTGTATTTTTATTTTAGTAATAGCAGTAAATGGATTGTGAATGGAGCGTGTGAAACTGTAAAGTGCACAGTGGCCAATGCGGATTCTATTATATTTTTATTTTAATTTTAATTTTTGATTAACAGAGAGAGAGATAGAAGGGTGTTGTTGAAAAGGCACGTAAGACGTTAGAGAGAGTGACACGTAGGAGGAGATAGAGAGAGTGTGGGTCCCATAGGAAAGGCTTTCTCTTTCTAAGAAATTGCCACGTCACTTATCCAACCACCGTCTGCCGTCCCCTCCAACCCCAACCTTAGCTGTTCTTCACTCTCTCTCCCTTTCCTTTTCTTTTTTTTCTTTTTTATTTTATCCTCTTTCGTCGTATCTTCCTCTTTCAATTGAACAAAACCTAACCACTCCCAACCCCTTCTCTCTCTCTCTCTCTCTCTCTCTTTCTCTTCTTCTGCTTCTTCTACTTCTTCTTCTCTAATTCAACATCTCTTCCTTCCCTCCTCGCCAATTGTGCTTAGTCTAATCTAGAACATGCCCACTTGGTGGGGTAAAAAGTCCAGCAAGAGCAAGGACCAAGAGGACCACCACCCACATGGCGGCGGCGGCGGCGGAACCAGCGTTCTTCAATTCAACTTCATCAAGCCCAAGACCAGGCCCAACAAGAGCTTCGAAGAACCTGCGCACGTCCGGAATTCCCCACGCGCCACCCGCGATTTCACTCTCTCCGCCGCCGACTCCGACGAGAAGCGGGGGCTCCCCTTGCCTCGCCCCTCCGTCTCCTCCATCCAAAGCTTCGGCAACGACCAAGGTCTCGTCTTCGGATCTGCCTCTGTTTCGGGCTCTAGCGTCAGCTCCAATGGCTCCTACGAGGATCACCCCACATATCACTCTCAGATTACTGCTGCTAGGTTTGTTGTTAATTGTTATACTCCTTGATTAACATGAGATTCAATTCAATTCCGTTCGATTGGATTGGATTGAATTGGATTCGTTTCATTTACCCTATTATTTATTTATATTTTAATTTAGGTCCTCTGGTTATTAGCTTAATCATTGATGAGATAAAGTGACTTTTACTCCGGTTGCTGAGGCTCTGTGACGTCTCCTCTTCTCTCTCTATCTCTCTCTATTGGAACATCATTGCATACTTTTCTTGATTTGTGGGATTCCTTTTTAGTTTTGTTCAGACTTGCAATCCCAATTCGTAACTGGCTCTTGCTACTACCTCCCTAACTTTTAAAACACCTTTTTGCACTTTTTCTTACACTTCTGTTCCTTTTCTCCTCTTTTTTTCTTTCCTCGACTTTTCTTTGCTTTTATTTTTTGAGTTCTCAATCTGTATGTGCGTGTTTGCTCGTAAATAATAGAGTTTATAATCAGTGCTTTGAGGAGTCTTCGTTAGTATAATTGTAGATTTGGAATTATCCTTTCTGCAAATTGCGTTTCCAAACTCTGAATTTGCAGTTCTAGACTCTGGGTACGGATTTGTTATGCGAAAATGAAGATCTAAATCTTGATGGGAAATTTTATTAAAACTAGTTCTTATGCTTTGCATCTGTAGTATGTTTGCCACCCGCCATCCACCGCCACTCTCCCAAATATCTGTATGCTTCAGACATCTTATTCATCCTAATTGGTTTAGGTGAAACTTAAGCAAAATATTTTTATCTTATTTTTTCTTTTCTATAATTAGTTAGTTTTGTAATTATAAAATATGGAAGGCCGTAGTTATATATCTTCACTTAGTTTAGCATTGCTAGTGTTAAGATAAAGGAACACTGAAAACATGGACTGTTAAGTCTGTTTCTCCGATCTGCAGTTGAACTAATCGATGCTGTTTCTTTATGCCAGAGGACAAGGTGAAGTGAAGTTCCATGTGAGGTCTAAAAGCCCAGGTCCTGGGTCAAGAGGGCCCACCAGCCCAACATCACCTCTTCATCCGAAGTTGCTTATTTTGAGTCTTGACTCTCCTACTGGCAGGCAAGAAGATGGAAGGGGTGAATGCCATCCGTTGCCTCTTCCACCCGGCTCTCCTACCAGCCCTTCTTCTTCTCTTTCCAGCGCTAGAGCAAATGGAGTGGCGGAACACACTACCGGTAACCTTTCCAAGTGGAAGAAAGGAAAGCTTCTAGGACGGGGAACATTTGGGCATGTTTACCTGGGATTCAATAGGTATTTTTGGTTTGTTTTTCTTTTACAGTGAAGAAATTGACTTTCAATTCTCCTTTTTGGTTAGGCGGAAACAACTTTATAACAATGTATAGTTTTCCCTCCCTGAATTAAAGGCAGAACTTGTGGTTTTTGCTATCAGTGATTGTAATGTATGTGAACAATCTTTAGGCTACAAAGGAAATATTTCTGTGTCTGTTGTTATCGACCATGTAAAAAAACAAGCTTTGAATTTAAACTATGTTAGTAGAATTATATCACCAGTCTTGTTTCACAGTGTGCACTGTGTCCAAATATGGACAAGCTACTGAAACTATATATATTCTGCTTTCTGTGTTTGTTGTTCTACGTCTCTAAAAAGCTTGTGTGCAACTTTGATAGTGATAGTGGGCAATTATGTGCAATAAAGGAAGTCAGGGTTGTCTGTGATGACCAAACATCAAAAGAGTGCCTCAAACAACTTAATCAGGTAATTATTTTTTTAAGATTTATGCATGATGCCTTAAACATTCTGTACTGTTGCATTGTATTTTGTTTTGATATGCCTGATCTTCATTTAATCGCAGGAGATCAATTTGCTCAGTCAGCTTTCACATTCAAACATTGTTCAATACTATGGGAGTGATTTGGTATGTGGCTAAAAAGTTCCAATTTTTGAATCCTTTAACTACAGCTGTCTGCACATAAAAAAGAAAAAAAAAATTAATGATTGAGATCCATTTATAAATATATATGTACGGATGTGCCATTTTTGCAGGGAGAAGAAACACTCTCCGTTTATTTGGAATACGTCTCTGGTGGTTCTATTCACAAATTACTTCAGGAATATGGGGCCTTCAAAGAGCCTGTTATTCAAAATTATACCAGGCAGATTGTCTCTGGTCTTTCCTATCTCCATGGGAGAAATACAGTGCATAGGTAATTTGGTTAATGGTTAATCAAAGATCCATATTTATAGTATGCATCTTGACTCTTTTTTAAAGTATTGGTCTTTTTTAACACAGGGATATCAAAGGGGCTAACATATTAGTTGATCCTAATGGTGAAATCAAGCTGGCCGACTTTGGAATGGCTAAACACGTAAGTTTTTTAAATGTATTCTTTAAAGAATCAATTGCTTTTGGCAGCTCACTTGAAAAGTTACCGCTTCTTGTAAAATAAATTGGCCAATACACAAGGTGTAAAATTATGAAGAGTAGATACTTAAAAGTGTTTCTTTTGCCCCAGCTTCAAACTTGCTGTTCTATCATATCTGACCGGCTAGTGCTAGTAGAGACATCCCACTTACTCTCTTGATTACATATGATTTCTCCTTGAAATCTCAAGATAGAAGAATGAGAGCTAGAATACATCTGGCTTTGCGCCACTTTCATGTCTTTGGTCTTTTAAAATTTGAGGGTCCATTTGGTGGGTAGGATATTGCAGGATAAGATAGTTATCCCAAAGTGTTGTGATCTGTTACTTGTTGCACCAACATGATATGATAATGTTATTTTATCACTTATCCTATCTTTGTCAGTATAGTGTGTAATGTATTTCTTATCTTAAGAAAGGAGGTGAGTTAGGTTTCATAGGATAGGATAAACTCTCCCCCTCTTTTTTCCTCCCTCTCTCGCTATATATACATACATATATATAGATTTAACATTGACACATAAATTTAAATTACAATGATAATTAAAGTATTAAAATTAATATCTTATTAAATTTTCTCAAAGAAAAATATTTTAATCATAATATTAATTTTACAAAAGTTGTATAATTTATTACTATTAATTTTTATCATAATTTTTTTACTTAGCATATTATCTTATATGTATTTACATTTATAATTATTGTGACACATAAATTTAAATTATATTATTCATTAGACTACTCAAATTAAATAATAATAATTTAAATATTTTTAAGATATTAGTTATAATTTTAAAATCTTATATAATCTTTTACAATATAAGTAGTTATATATAAAAATAATAATAACTTTATATAATTTAGTTATTTTTTTTAATAATATTGTTTGTAAAAAGTATAAATTAAAAGTCGTTTTTTAGAAACTTATGTGTAATTTTAATGAAAAAATGTCATTTAAACATAATTATATTATATCCCATACTTATTTAGTTTGTTCTCTTGTATTCACTAAACACTAATATGATTGTATCTTATTTGTATCACGTCCATATCCTGTCATGTCCTATTCTCTTATTCTATCACATCATGTCCACCAAATGAGTCCCATATGACAAACATATATGATAGGAACCCTTGTGAAATGGAAGAGTTGGAGGAAAAATGGTAGGGGGAGCAGAATTTCTAAATGTATAGTTTTATATGATGGAGATCTTCTCTGAATTATGATTGTTTTGAAACAGATAAATTCTTCTTCCTCCATGCTTTCTTTCAAAGGGAGTCCATACTGGATGGCACCTGAGGTAAAGTATTTTCCCCTTTCTTTTCACAATTTTCAATTTGAACAGGCGCATCCTTCTCTCTTCCACTGTAAGTTGTAATGCATACTGATGTTTGCTTTCGTAGGTTGTAATGAATACAAATGGCTATAGCCTTCCTGTTGATATATGGAGCTTGGGTTGCACAATTCTTGAAATGGCAACATCAAAGCCTCCCTGGAATCAATATGAAGGGGTGCGTTTTTGGATATCTAGAACTAGCATTTATTTGCATATTTGTTATCAGCCTATTTAAAGAGTATGAAGGGCCAAACATTGTTTTTAAATGCTTGTATTCATCAGGTAGCTGCAATATTTAAAATCGGTAACAGCAGAGATATGCCTGAAATCCCTGATCATCTCTCAAGCGAGGCAAAGAATTTCATTCAGCTATGCTTACAAAGAGATCCATCAGCCCGTCCAACAGCCCAGAGGTTACTAGAGCATCCCTTCATTCGAGATCAATCAGCAACAAAAGCTACAAATGTCAGAATAACCAGGGATGCTTTCCCCTGCATGTTTGATGGAAGTCGGACTCCGCCGGTATAGTCTTTAATGCTTACTTATTTTCTTTCTGAAGTTCTCTTGCTTTGGCGTTTTCCGTGTTAGTTTCATTCTCATATGATTAACATGTATGTGATTTCATCATTTGTTGTTATCTTATACTGGACAAGACGTGTTGATTGGATTGTTATCCGTGTAGAGGTGTCAGGATTTTATCTCATGGTTTGCTTAGTTTTTCTTGTGCTGTACGTATTATGTAGCTCAACCTTGTATGTTTACTATTATCATGTTTAAAATAATATCGTAAATATGTAGTAACTATGTGGATGAAGTGACTTCTGCAAATCACTAGGGGGGGTCTGTTTTGAATATAATCTAGAAAAGTTTTTCAGGGTTTCTCTACTGCACATACATATTTTTGTTGTTTGATTGTGTCCATATAATTATATGTTGAACACATATAATGTTACAATCAGGAAAGGAAGAAAAAAAGCAGATGATTGTCTGTCATGTGTTTTGGTGGTTATGTAGGCTACTTGCTTTTTGTATGGAATTTGATCCTCTTGTTTTACTCAAGACTGCTGTTGGAATGCATACCCATGTATTGGTGAAGTTTATGTCCCAAATGCAAGAAAACTTGGAAGTTGGAGAACAGATTAACAGGGTGATCATGGCATAGTTAGGGGTGACAACTGATAACAAAAGTATTTATGTTGCTTTCCTTTTTTGGATAAAAGTGGATTGCATAATTATTTGGAGCACATAATACTGCCAGAAAATTCTAAAATACAGCAAAACTTGGATAGAAAGTATTAGTTCATTTGAAGTCATGGTTCTAATGCACATACTCCGTAGACTGAATTTTGACATTTTGAAGTTGCAAAATATCTGAAAAGCAAATTTCTATGGTAAGTGTTGAGATGGAGCTAACTTTCTGTTTGTTTGGATCGTTTTGCAGCCAGTTTTAGATCATTCCAATAGAACAAGTATAAATTCATTTGATGGAGATTATGCAACAAAGCCAGTTCCTGTTACTTCACGGGCAGTGAGGAGCCCAAGGTTAAACATCTGACCTTCTCTTATCAAGGCCTGGTGACGAATCTCTCTGTATGTGCTGAATAATTTTTATGCTATTTGGACTGACATGCTTTTGTAACTTCCTTCTTCAGAGATAACACAAGAATGATTACATCTTTACCAGTATCTCCCTGTTCAAGTCCATTGCGACAGTATGGGCCAGCCCACAAGAGCTGTTTTCTTTCTCCTCCTCATCCAAGTTACACTTTGATGGGGCAAAATACCCTCCCGTCATATCCAGTGAGATCAAATGCAACATTCGCTCTTGATCCTTTTCAGGAAAAATCTTTTTACAAAGCCCACACACCCGGTGGATCCCCTAGAAGACTCATTTGAGTTGCCGATTGTAAATACCTCTAAAATCTTTTGGTTTCCCCGGCATACCTTGTGGTATGTGGTTGAACTTCTATCATCTGCACTATTAGAGTATATCTAAAGGATTCTGGTCAATTCTTTATGCATGAGAACTAGACCACGTACGGTAAAAGTGAGGTGTAGAAGCTCTCGATGCAGGCATTGGACTGGGGACACCGTACTGCTTGTAACAATTTATTGATTACTGTAAAGGCAAGTGTTTACTGTTTGTAGTAACGTTTATGTTGTATATTGTTAGTTCATGGCAGGAGAAAAAAGAGGGTAATTTTTCATACATACTCTTTCACTTTTTGAAAATTATGTACTTTTACTTCTTGAGGATGATGTGTATGGTGTGGAACTTAGTTCCAAACCGTAAGCCAATCCAGAAGGGGCTAGAAAGTTGAAAGAGCCAACGAGTCCTGAATCTCCAAAATATTAATTGGAAGCAATTTTATTATTACGAATTATGTTCCGATTATTTCTTGAGTTAAAACTTAGATCTATTTGCAGAGGAAATGTACAATTTTTTTATTTATTATTGTATGAAAAGAATAGTTGTTTCTAAATAATGTTTATATATAGAAAAGTGGGCTAAAGGCGCTTTTTATCTTTATTTTTTTTAAAATATTAATTTCATTGAGTAACTAATTTAGCTCAGACCTTAAAAAAATTGAATGATGAAAATGGAGAGCATTTTTTTTTTAAATCTAATGGTTAAAATTAGTTTTTAAATAAAATGATTATATTTTAAGAAAATGAATGTTTAAGTTGAAAAATTTTGGTATGCTTTTATTTTCTTGGCTTGTCAATCAACAATTTTATCCTTTATTATAATTTGACAAAGTCCCCTTTCATACCTTCGACTGTATCATCATATTAATTATAAAAAATGGGTTTTAACATTTTTAAAAAATTTAAAAAAAAATTAATTATAAAAATCAGTTTAACATTTTTAAAATTTTAAAATAAATGAAGTATAACCTTACAATATTTTTAAATAACATTAATTGCATTCTTGTACTCTATATCTCCTTTTCGGTCACAACATTTCCATTCTTTTTCCTTTACATCATTTGAGATAATAGTTATATCATTTGAGCATATGAAAGAAAGTTAATCTATGTAAGAGAGTTAACCTGTTGATCTTTTTCTCTCTTTAGATTTTGTGATTTTCAGAAAAATGGCTAAAAAATTAAAAAAATAAATATTGTTTTGCTCAAATGAATAAGTAAACATATTTTTTAAATACATTTTTGTTTTGTTTGATTCAGTTTTTTCATTATTTGAAAAAAAAATTAATCATGGTTAATTTATATTTTTATAATACAAATTAGCTCTTATAACTTAATATTTTAATATAACTTTTCTTAACATTTAAAAATAAATAAATAAATAAATAAAAGAAATTAATTTAAACATGACATTTTATTAACTTCGTTTTTTTATTAAAAAAAATTATTTGAGACATTTTGAGTTTTTAGTCTTTTTTTATTTATATATATTTTTGACAAATTCTCCCTCCACTTTCATATTAATTATGAAAAATCACTTTTAATTTTTTTTAAAAAAATTTAAATCATCATATAATCTCACCTTTTAAAATAACATCAATTGCACCTCTGCATTCCCATACCTCCCTTTCAGTTGCACCTTTGCATTCCCATACCTTACTTTTAGTTGTAGCACTTCCATTCTTCTTCAGTCTTAGTGTGAAGATAATTTTTTTGAGTTTTGTATTCCATTGTTGTTCCTTGTTGAATTTTTTTTCTGAGTTTTGTGACTATAAAAAAATGAAAAAGATTAGCAAATAAAAAAGAAGTCACCACCAGTAAAAACATCATACAACTTACCTCAACCACCAACGTTCACCACTAGTCACCTTCAACCACCACAAGCAATCACTACCACTTGAAAATGAAGAAATTCATCATGCTCTCCAACATACTAAGATAGATAATTTTGGAATTAAAAAAATATGAAGGTGTAGGAAGAAGGTATGAAGGTGCAAAGAGAATTTGCCTACATTTTTATTAAAAAGAAGTTAATGTAAATTAGATGTTTTGTTAATTTTAGTTTCTACTTTAATTGAAGGATATTGTTGGAATTAAAAAAAATATGAAGTTGCAGAATAAGGTAATTGAAGGATATTGTTAGAGTTAAAAAAATATGAAGGTGTAGAAGAAGGTAGAGAGGTATAAGGAGAATTTGTCCTATGATTTTTCTATACATTATCAGTCTTTTGAAAGGAAACATTTTGGACCTAACATTACCAAACATGCACCCCATGTTTTTAAACCCACGTCATGGTGATGAGTAAAATGACAAATGTGACCTTGAAAAAATAATTTTGGATTATATATTTTAGTATATATTTTTGAATCCAAAAAATATATTTGAGAATGTATATTTTGGATTGTAAAATTTAGTAATGTTTTTCGAATGCACATTTTGAAATGTATTTCTTAGTCTAGAAATGTATTCTAGAACATATATTATAAAAATACATTTTGAAATGTGCAAAATCAAATGTATTAATACATTTAAAAATACACATTCTCGAATATATTTTTGGATCTAAAAATTTATTCTTGAATGCTCAATCCAAAATACATATTTTTAAAGGATAAAAATAAAAATTCAATTTTTATAATTATTTTATAAAAGACTAAGAGTAATACATCTCTTCATTATCTTGCATTCTTTAAATCCAAAGTAATAAATTATATAGTTAAATTATTTTATAATTTTTTTACTGTGTTCATATTATTTATAATATTATATTAATTTATGTTTATATATTTTTAATGTTATAGATATTATAATCATGAATTGTTAAATGAAAATTTAGGGAGACTTGCCCCAAATCAATATGTGGAACTTACTCATTAAAGGAATAAATGTTTTAAAAGGTCCTTTGATGATGCGGATGTAAGGAGACAAATAAATCTAAAACTTGCAAATTTTTCAAAAAATAAGATTTTGACTCTTCAAATGTCTGTTTGTATCCCGACACAAAGATGTGACGATAATAACATTGTTTAAAAATGAAAAGCAAATTATTAAAAAACACACAAAAATATATTTTTTTTGAGCTTAAAATTTATTTGCACTCTTTGAAAAGATTTGGAAGAAAGTTTAATTATATGTTATTTTTTTATAAAAATTAATAAACTATATATAAAAAATCAAATTTTAATATATATATATATATTTACCATTTATAATCTCTTTATTTCTTAATAATTTCGTTTATATTATAATAAAATAAATAAATATGTATTTTAATGAAAATACATTTTAATTTTAATTATTAATATGTATTTTTATTAATATTTAATTTTTAAGTTTTAATTTAAATTTATTTTAATTCTAATTTATATCTATAAATTATTTTTATATTAAATTATTTCACAATTTTCTTAAAAATTATTATATTTATCAAATCACTCACAAACTTTCATAAATTTTTCTTACACTTTTTATTCTATTTACCTTAATCCAAACAAGTTCACTTTCTTCACACTTTTTCTTCAAATAATCTCAAATCTACTCCATCAATTCACCTCTAATCCAAACAAAGTATAATGGATGTAAAATCATATGTATTGTTCATGAAATTCATGCACCAACACTTCAAAAGTAGTTTTTAAGCCTTAATATATATTAAAGGCCTTCAATAAATGACAACAATGACAATTGTGGAAATTCCCTAGGAATTATGAGGTTTTTTTTGACCATAATGGGGTTATTTTTTTTGGTTTTTACAAAAATGGGGTCCCTTTAAAAAAAATTACAAATCTAGGCAAGTCGTGTCAATTCGGCACGATTTCATATGCAGAAATCGTCCCAATTAGGCACGACTTCTGCCCTGTCATACTGAAGTCGTGCCAACTTGGCACGATTTCTGCCCTGTCATATTGAAGTCGTGCCAACTTGGCACGACTTTTGCCCTGTTATACTGAAGTCGTGCCAACTTGACACGACTTCTGCCACGTCATAATTTTTATTTTTATTTTATTGTTTATATATTGGGTAGTAAGTTATGTAATGTTAAAAGTTAATTTGATACATAATTTTCTAAGAGTGTTAGTTTTAAGCAACAAAAAATTGGATAATTGTGTATGGATCATGTTTGAATTGAATGAATAAATACATAGATAAAGAAAATGAATGTTCTAAGAGTGTTATGAATGAATAAATACATAGATAAAGAAAATGAGG
>Ga0123342_1005262_pt1 | contig 18967 bp, 8 predicted proteins | sample Turbeawhitnodule_FD_89960 | JGI IMG/M metagenome (GOLD analysis project Ga0123342, IMG submission 89960) | Root nodule microbial communities of legume samples collected from Mexico - Turtle bean Mexico white nodule | ecosystem: Host-associated > Plants > Roots > Nodule | place: Mexico: Nepantla...
AGATTTTGTGCACATTCTAGAACTTTAGCACACATGACCGGCCATGTGGTCCATGTGCCATGTGCCTTCTCATTTCCATTTCATTTTGCTCACATTTCATGTGTAATTAGCTTAGGATTTACGACCTCCTTAGCCTATAAAAGGAGATGTCTAGCTCTTGTATTTTTAAGATTAATGAGAGTAAAGTTATGCTGCCAACATTGTGCCATACTTTGCTTTTCCCTAGTTTCTAGAATCTAATCTTCATCTTCATCACCTACCATAGAGCTGGCCGAACCTCCCCTTTTCCATACACATTATGCACCTTCAAGATCACCATAGCTCCAAGGAGGATCTTGCACATTTCAATCCATAGCTTTCGCACCCTTGATCATGATTCCGAGAAGAGCTCCATGAATTTGCCATCACTATTTCTTTTTATTTTTCCATAGTTTTTCGTAATAAACTATGGTGGTGACTTCTCCAGGTTTTTTTAAAACGTTGTCCCATTGTGACCCCGATTGTGACAGGTAGCATTTAAACTTATATTTGTAATTGTGATATTGAGGTATGATACAAAAAAATAGTCAACAAGAAAGAAAGACACACATGTGTTGTTAGAATGTGAAAAGGGCATGGTAGTTAAATCGAGATACAAGTAATGTATCGGAGAGCTGATTTTTTGTATCGTGAATCGTAAGATTCATAAACATTAAAAAATGTAACATATAATTAAACACATAAGATATGTAGAAATGCAAAGATGCAATTAATAACAAAAGAACCTCATATTTCATTTTGAGAGTTGTATCTAAATATATATACCACACAATTTCAACAACACAACCTCAAAAAAGAGTGTGGTTGCTGCATAAGATTCCTATAACCAACCATGGCTATATGTTACTAAATTTTTTTTACATTATGGTCATTCAAAAAATAAGTGTTGTTGTTGCTGCTATTACATAATTACTGTTTGTTATTGCTTCTACTTGTACATACTAAACAACCTCTAACAAAAAAATATTCTATCCTAATCATTCATATTTTATCATCTTCCTCTCCAACTTGTACATCACTCAAGTCATCTTCCTCTTCTATTAAAACTTCTTCTTGAAAGTCTTCAATTTCTTCCTCATCTTCTACTATGGATTTTCCACTTTTATTGATCTTGGTAATTAAATTTCTATGACCTATATTAGCAAAAGAAAAACAAATAAATTTGAATTAGTTATAGTTTGTTGAACTTTCATTTCAAGTTCTAAGTTCTAAATAAAAAATAATTACCTATCTTCCTTTTCTTGCTTGGAGCTCCCTCTTCAACATCAAAACACTCATGTATATCCATCCAAGAGGAATCAATAGGCAAACACGGATTTTCTTTTTCAGTCATCATCCGATTCAATATCTGACAAACATATGGGATCATAAGTTTCCCCCTTCTCTTCTCTACTCTTTTGTCTCATCTCAAGTTGAAAATTGTACTTCACATACACAGGAGCATTTAATCTTTGTTGTTCCAATCTATTTCTTCTCTTAGTATGCACTTGGTCAAATGTGCTCCAATTCCTTTCACATCCTGTTACACTACATGTGAAGCTCAAAATTTTCATGGCTACCTTTTGTAACTCTTTACCTTCTCCCCCATAACTCTCCCACAAAAGAGCTGTCAAAACAAAAATGTATTCAACTGTAATGTAATTAAAAGTTTATAAATCATACAAGAAGTATAATGAGTAATTTAGTTACCAGGTTGTTTCATATTTCTAGTATCTATTGCAATGTTCATTCCAAAAAGCCCTTTAGCTCCCTTAAACTTCTCAAGTTGTTGATCTATTGCAACTCTTGTTCTTATATCTAAAACTATTCTTTGAAATGTCTCATATAAACCAACCAATACCTCACTATCCGGATTGAAATTTTTGTCATAGCGATATCTAACAAAATAAAAAATAAATTAATGAGAGCAAAGAATATAGTGTTACTTAGTAGGAGAAATTTAGAAGTAATTTAGCTTACCTAGGTTTGAGGTAATAGGAAGCTGCATGGAGAGACTTGTGTAGTTGTAAATTCCACCTAGTGTCAGTAATTTTCCAAACTTTTTTATATCTTGTTTCTTGCTTTTGGAAATTTTTAGCAATTTTCTCTTTAGCTTTGTCCATTGCTTCATAAATATATGTCGTGGATGGTTTTGCATCACCATCTACAAGCCTCAACACTTTTACAAGTGGATTTACACATTTAAGGCAATATGTACTAGATCTCCAAAATCTTCCATCACTTAACACTAGATTCATGACTTGTTTAGCCTCATTTTTAGTACCATGTGGACTAGTAGCCCATTCCTCTCAAGCAAACATTGATCTGAGATCATTTTTTTTGTTTCTTAATAATATTTAATGTAAGATAAGCAGTAACAAAACGTGTGACAACTGGTCTTGCTAATTCCCTTCCATTAGAATGCTTCCTATACAAATTAAGAACCCATGTGTGCCTATATATGTAAGTGGTAACTTTCTTTGCATTGTCAATGGTATTGTAAAATACCGGAAGCTCTCCAATATCCTCAAGAATTAGATAAAGACAATGAGCTGCACATGGGGACCAAAATAATTTGGTTCTTTTTTCCATTAACATTCTTCCAGCTGCCACAAGGTTAGAAGCATCATTTGTAACTACTTGGACAACATGCTCCTCTTCAATTTTATCCACTATGTTGTCCAACAATTCATACATTTTTGCCCATCCTTTATCACATCACTAGTGTCAATGGATTTCAAAAAAACAGTACCACTTGGACTGTTAACAAGAAAATTAGTGAGTGATATTCCTTTTCCATCAGTCCAACCATCACATATCAATGTGCATCCCCATTTCTCCCAATCACTCTTATATTTTTCTAGACATTTTTGTACCTTATCCACTGCTTTTTTTCAGATAGGATACCCTTACCTCATGATAAGAAGGAGATTTTAAACCTTTCCCATAGTCTCCACCCGCCTTTTGCATCTCGATGCAAAGAGGGCTCCTAACAACATTAAATGGCAATGCATTACCATAAATACAATTGCAAATTTCTTGAATTACATCTTCTTTGTTCTTGTAAGATGCATTGATTGTCATTTGTTGCAGATCATTCTTTCTTACTTATCTTGTAACTTCTCCACAATCCAAGTTCATCTCCTCTTTCTTTTTTCCTTTATCTTCCAGTAGCTTCAAAAAGATTGTTTTCACCTCATTTGGAACACTGCAACAGGGGATAACGTCTTTCTTTGTTCCATATGATGTTTCATCCTTGCTATTCCACCCCAAAAAGTATGAGAGTAAAACCTACATTTTACTTGTAGTCTATTTGTTGGAAGACTTCCACAGTACTTCCATGTAATGTCTGACTCTCATTTTGTTTTACTCATCTTAATAAATGAAGACAGCAACAAAAAGCCTCCCTTAAACCTCCCTTGTTTGCTCTTCCTCCATAATAAAAAAGGTTATTTCTGCCTCCGACAGTTGGTTTTGTTCGCTGCCATTGTCGCGAGTTTCGTCGTTGTTGTTGATGTCGTTCGCACCTTCAAGCTTAGTCGTTGCCGTTGGAGAGAAGAAGGACGTCGTAGTTCTCATTCACAGTCGCTGTCATCGTCGCAGTTGCCGTCGCAGTCACCATCGTTGTCGTGACTTGGTTGTTGTTGGTCGATGAAGTACGTAGGGAAGAAGAACAGAGAAGAAGAACGTTTGAAATGATGCAATGATGCACTGCTTCGCGGGTAAATTAAAATTAAGGTTTTTATTTATAAAAGGTTTTAATTTAAAATTAGGGTTTTCATAAAATAATTCAAATTAAAATTAGGATGTTTTAAAAGCAAATCACGACACGTGCGATTCATATCACGATTCGTGCGATTTGTATCACGATTCCTGCAATTCGTATCACGATTCGTGCGATTCGTATCATGATTCACACGATACAGCTACGATACGGGAGCAAAAACGATTGTTCTTACGATTCGTATCGTGGACACTCGGAATCGTATCGTATGGAAAAAAGTGGTAAATATGAGATACAAAAAGGAAGCATAACTCCTTACAAGTAGAATAAAAAGATGTGAGTATCCACTTAAATTGTGGGGTAAACTAGTACACAATGGAGGAGGGTGAATTGTAAAGGTAATATGTGAAATTGACAATCATGAGTTGGTTAATATATTAGTAGGTCATTGATAGGTGCAAATTGTTCTTAGTTATTACATTGATTTAGGCACATAGATTGGGTAAAATGAAGAGAAAATAATATAAAATTTAACTTTTTTCTACATAGAGTGATAATTATAATGCATTGTATAATTATAATTTTATGTTGATGAAATATTGCGGGCAATGGTGGGAAAATAACAACGAATACATTTAGGAGACAAAGTAGAGCATCCACTGAGCACACACATGAAGCATTAAGTGGATTGATGGCAGAGAAGGCATGCAAGAACAGTCTCGAAGCGGTAAGCACCCTAAAGAAGCGTTAAGTGGATTTGCGCCAGAGGAGAGCTTAAGCTGAAGAATTGATATGTTGAGCGAAGACATGAAGCGCTGAGCGTAAAGAAAACCCTATGACCAAGGAAAGCTAATTCGTTGGGTTAAGCTGAAGAGGAGTTGAATGTATAAAATCCAAAGCAATAAGCCTTTAGTGGCTAATTACTTAAGCTTGTATTGTCTTGTATTCATGAACATGAGTATCTAAACTCCTTTTGTTTGGATTGGATGGCAATGTAACACTTTTGCCCTTTGTTATTTATAAATGCATGTTTGTTTGAGTTTATTTGATTTGATTTTGTGCTTGATGTTTGATATGTGAGGGATCACAATTATTGCCTTTAGAAGTTGAATGATATTGGAAAATACATTAATCTTTTGAACTAAATCAAATCACCCAAATATTTTAATGTTTGAAAAAGGAATTGAAGTGTTTGGCATAAATTGCTCCATCATTAAGGCAAAATTAAGCTAAGTCAAGGGATTGATTATGCAAAATTAAGCTAAATTAACTTTTTTTTACCTTAAAGAGTATGGACTTAAACCATATTTCATTTATGGTTAACTGAGTCCTAAATAGTTACAAAGTTTATTCAATCCCAACATTGTATCAACATGAAAACTTCTCCCTTTTGCACCTAGTTTTAACTTCAGATAATTCATATTTTGTTTAATTCACTATCCTTCACAAAACTTTCTATGATTATATTCACACTTTATGAAAATCACATTTCCTATGGTTACAACCCCTCTTATCTATTGTACTACAATTGACTCGGTCCACTTGTCGAGAAAAACCTCATCAGTCATCTATATGTTGGTAGATTAAACCTGATGAGCATTACGTGGTTTACATGACTAAAAGCTGAGTTAAGTCAACCAACATTTTACTTACTTTTAAGGAGAACAATGAGGATAATATGACCACTATAAAACAAGTGTACAATTTTAGTTATACGATAAATGCCTAATTGTAGTAAAATTCATAGATAAAAAGACATGTAAATTAGGAAAAATATGTACAAATATCAGTAAGAAACATGACAAAATACTCCAACCATAGTTCCACATGAAGGAGATGAAGAAAAAATGGAAAATTCAGATAATTATGCAGAAAAGTGCATAAAAGAAAGTAAACAGGGATGAAGCTTCAAAGTTAATTCGCCCAGTGCATGAAGAATGGCTCAGCAGATTGAAATTACTCAAAACTCTGAGCGCATTTGTATACGCTGAGCGAATTGAAGCTAGTATAATCAAGGAATTCCATAGACAAAAGGGCTGAACAAAGACCAAATGGTTGAGTGAATAGAGTCCTTAACCACAAAGAAAGCCAAAATTCACTCCAAAAGGGCTCAAGCCAAAATTGCACCAAGTTTGGGATTAAGAGGATTTTGCTTGGAGCCTAAGTCAAGCCAATCATACCTCATGACTAAGATTTGGCAGTTCTTGGAAGGATTTAGAGAAAATCCCTGACAAATCCCTAAATTTGGAATCTCAAGAAGCCTAAGGATTAAAGATTGAAGCCCAAAAAGAATGCTTAAGGATGAAGAAAGTCGATCCGCTGAGTGGATTGGCATGCGCTAAGGGAATCAATAATCTCCTTGAATCCCTACGAATCCTAATTCTAAAATCTATAAATAGGTACCTTGAGGTGACATTCTAAGCATTAAGAGGCCTCAAGACATCAAGAGGTATTAAGAAAAAGCCTATTAAGAGGTAATTTAGGTTAGGAGGATCAAGTGGGATCCTCAAATAGGCTTATATAGAGAGGTTCTGTTGGTTTAGGCTCAGAGAGTCTGAACTTTAGAATCTAATAAGGTAAAGAAGGCCAAAGCCTCAAAAGAAGTGAAGATCAACCTTTGGAGAAGCGAATCTATAAGTCAAGTTGGTCATAAAATTCAAGGATTCGTGTTTGTTGTAATTTAGCTTCTCATCTTGAACTTCACTATAAGATTTTATTATAAGTTGCTAAATCTATCTTGTTGGGATTGGAAGACAATGTGATATTATGGAGTTATTGTTGTTTATATATGCATGTTTCTCTTTTATATTTAAATTCCTTAGGTCTAGTAATGCCCGTAATGTTCAATGGTGAAGAACGACCATTGGTTTCCATAGGGCATAAAGGAGACTAGAAAGTGATTTCATGTTTTTGAACCCTATTTAGTCAGTCATAGGATTCAATGGTTGTAGAGCACGAAGTTGAGCCTATGGTGAACTATTCCATCTTAATACAGAGGTAACTCATAGCAATGAATTATAGCTCTAGATAACCTTGTGCAATGGATCAACTTGTTTTTGCTAAAATAGGAACATGGATTTTGAATAAAACATCACATTTATTAATGACAATAGCAAAGGAAAGCACAAAGTTATTCCAATTCCAACATTTGTGTTATATTGTTATTTCTCTACTTCACTTGTTTGTTTAATAATGCACCTCTCGATCTAAATATTGAGCATTATTATTATAATTATTATTACTATTAGTGCTATTTACAAATATTATACAAAAATTATTTCCAAAGCACACATCATTTCATTATAAAAGATAATTATACTTTGATATCATTAATTCTCTGTGGATACGACAACCATCAATTGTACTACATTTGACTCGATCCATTTATTGAGTAAAAGAGTGAGACTTGTCTGAACTAAAATTGAATTTAACACACCCATTCAACCAGTATACATATAGGAGATCATAAAGAGGGTTGAGAGCTAAAATGCAACAATTAATGATGTTGGAGTGTAACATGTTAAAACAGGAAAATATACAATAAGGGAGGGTTCAATAATGTATCGCAGACTTCTGAAAAAAAAATCGCAATTCAATGTCTAAAAGTATATAATCAAACACAATTTTTGGCTTGATAAAGACATTGTCAAAAGATTTTTGCAAATCTTGTTTTAGAAGGATTCTCCTTCTTTTCTTTAGGTGTAGATAACACGCAAAATGACATAAATAAAGGTAGAGAAGAAATTACTATGATATTTTTATATTAGTTCATTTGTTAATGGAAACTATGTTTAATTCCTAATCAATGTGATCAAGTTTCACTAAAGCATATTATTGATAAGTGCAAAATTTCAGTAATATTTCATATTAAAATGTAGACACTTATGAGTATTAATTGTTAAAATAAGTATAAAATAACCCCTAATTTATGAGTTTATACCCTTTAGAATTAGGAGTAATCTATTCAAACGGTTATGTATTGAGGTGATATCTAAACATAATATTTTGTTCGTGATTGATGATTGGTATTATTGTTTTGTTTGTAATGTTTGGTTTACCATGATCTATAATCTTATATTTGACTGGAAAGTACTTCTAAGATTTTGACCTAAATGATAATGCTTAACATATTTGAATGCTAGGAATAGATTTGAAATGTTAATTGTTATAAACGTCTGATCTTAAGGATAAGTTGCTTTTATAAATATGCGAGGAATCGATATTTAGGAAACATCTTAATAATTTTATATGCGAGGAATTGATATAAATGATTTTTATACAGGCATCAATATCAATCAAAAGACACAATATTTTCATGCTAATCAAAATACAAAAGAGTGAGAAAGATGAAACTCAATCCATATTCTTCCAATTGAAGCAACAACTTTTTGTCTTGTTTTCTTGTTGATCATTGTTAGCAAAACAAATCCCAACAAACTTTTATTATTCTGTTTTATATTTAGTGAATATTTTACTTGATTATTCAACTATTCCTTATGGGTTTGATATTCGTCATTAGGAATACGTTATTACTTCCGACAACGCAGTGCACTTGCCGTAAAAAGTCATCAGCTACCACAGACTATAACTAAGTATTCTTTAGACCTCAGTCACTCCTAGCTAAAACCAAAAGTATTTTTTGGAACACAGTCACTCCTGACAAAATAACTTTGATAAACAAAAAGATGTAATTTAAAATATCACAAGTTTCACTCACTAAAATAGAGTTAATACCTTAAGATGACTACAAGTACACCTTTATAGATTACTTGCAAACACAAACAATGTGTTATTATGATAAAAGAAAAGTTACTATAAGATTTTTTTATCAATTTCAATATTTTATATATTTGTTTTCATCTATATTAAGATGAGACTTTATTAATAGTATGACTGTGTTTTTTTTTCATTAAGGGTTCTATTTTTTATTTTTCTTTCTTTTTTTTATTTAGTACAACAATTTTAGTTCTATTAATTTTGTTTAAATTTTGTTAATAAGTAAGGTAATTAAACATTTATTCGGTGTTTAGTAATTGTCAATATATATATTAAAAAAATTAACATTAATATACAATTAACTTTGAAGAGAGAGCCCTTTACCCTAATTTTTTTGCTTTGTAAAATTAAAATCTTAAAATATAGTGACTTTTTTAAGGTTAATTGTATATTAATGTTAATTTTTTCTTTTTAATGTTGTTGTATTAAAATTGTATTTTTTTCTTATTGTATTAAAAATAAAATATGTCGATATTTATTATTGTGAATGGACTCTTTACCAAATTTGTAAATGGATCATGGCATGCCTGGTAGAGGATTTTTCATAACGTTTATTGTTTAGTTTATTCTAAGCTATATTCAACTATTCCAAAAAAAACTATTTATCAAAAACTAAATCAAAATCATAGTTTGATATTTCTTACATTAAAGATAACTTTTACTTTGATATTTCTTACATTAAAGATAGTTCTTTCAAATTCGAACTATGTTGGAGATCCCACATCGTCTAGAGATAAGAGTATTTCATTGTATATAAATGGGTGCAAATCTCACCCCATGAGTCGATTTTATGGGGTTGAGTTAAGTTTAAAGTTCATTATGTAATAAACTACAAATTTTTTATGGGATCTTGTTTAATTTATTTTTACCTTTGTATAGTTTGACAATTAAAGTATTCTTATGATAGAGTTTCTCAAATGGTTATTGAGATAAGGTTTTGCAAAATGCTATATCTGTAGATTTTGTAAGGTTCAAAGTGTTATTCTTGTAATAATTTTTGTTTTTGTAAGTTTTGTAAAACTTAAAATTAAAACTTAAAATTAATAGATTAACTTAATTGACATGACTAAATAATTAAATGCAAATCTATTGTATGTTTTCATATTATAGTAAGTTGAAATCTTAAAAGAATAATTAAAATTGGTTTCAACTCACAAAATGCTTGATCGTTAGATTTTTATTTATTCAAAGTAAAAGAAAATTGATGGTAAAATACATGCCAAAGAAAGGTTAGATAACAAAATTTGGAAAATAATAATAATTGAGTGATTAAATATACCATTAAACATACTAAATAAAAGTATGATTAAATATGTTTTTTTTTCATATCTCATATTACAAATATAATTTTGTGTTACAATATAAGAAAAAAATATTTAATCCATAATTTGTTTTTAAATGATTTATCCATGATTTAATTGAAAACACAAAAATAATCAAAATCTGATTCACTAGGCAGCTGCAGTAGTTGATAGTCCATATCCCAGAGTTAAAATGTCACAAAATCTTCACTTAAAGCTAAAGAACTCTCTTAAGTTTCCATCCAAGTATATGTCACTAGCCCTGCACATTTAGGAAGAGTTCTAAGCAAGAATCATTGACTTTAACCTAAAGTTTTGGACACAACACGTGGCAGCAACTCAGTTAAGGTTAATTAATTAACTTAATAATGATAGTGGTGAAGCGTGGTTAATTAAGAGGAACACTGTTGCTGATAATCATTAGTGCAAAAGCAATTAATTGTCCCAAAGCCATTATTACCACCACCATGTTTAACCAATGAGAAGCCAAATAGCATTGTTGAAGAATACAACTGGTCCCTTTTTCCTATGAGGGTTCTTGGATCATGCAAACTATAACTTAAATAAAAATGTGTAGAAAATTTCATGAGGATTCTCTTGGGATCTCCTTCACAATATACTTTCAATTTCCAATGATCTTCTTGATTCTTACACCATAAGGGAATAAGTTATGTGAAGGAAATGGCTTGTTTGGTTGGATTGTGTGGAGGCTAGTTGCTTTCTGTCTCCAAACTTTCCTTGATTTGACCAAAACAGTCTAGGGTTTGGAGGAGACAGGTTTGACCCACTCTATTTATGCTCCACCTACGTCAAATTATTGAATATTATAAAAAAAATTCTCATTCTCCTCCTTATATTAGGGTTCTTGAATATTGAATCAATACAAATAATTAAACATACATCAAAATTATACTATTTTTTTAACTTTTAATCTATTTTTTTCTTTTTGAATTGGTTTGTTTCGAATTTTGAGTAGAAATTAAAAAGAGGAAAGAGAGACTAGATGGTAAAACAAAATAAGTCATGTTACATGTTTGAGAAACTTAGGGTGAGTTGTCTTTTTAATTCATGGTCCGTTTAGGTTCGTCTACATAATTGTCATTTATGTAAGACATAACAGATTAACCAACATGATTTGCGTAATTTAAATTTATTTTTTTTGATATTTTCATATTTTTTTCATATAGTTTTATATTTCATATTTATATATTTTTTATTCACATCTTATTATATTCGTGAGAATAATATTGTGAGATATTTATCTAATGCATTTAAATAAAAAAATATAAAGAAATTGTTTTTTATCAACTTTAAAAAAAATATATTTCTTATTGAAGTAGACCTGCATGTTAATCCTTTGCATATTAATTCTTTTGCAAAACAGATTATAACTTGTTTTGCAAAACAGATTATGTAGGAGAGTTAGTTCTCAGTTAATCTACTTGTTCGGTTGTAATAAATGTTGGTTTGATAGTGGTGGCTGTCACTTTGGCATTTGGCAAATTTGGGAAAGAAATTGCAGGAGATTCCTTGCTGTAGTGGTCCACCACTAACACTGCTACTCAAAAAGATGCAACATACAACTCACCCATTCACTGCACTTTTCATACTGTCCACATCTTCTTCACACCATCACAAAATGCTTCTACTCACACTTCCATTCTTAACTCTAAAAATAGAAACATAAAACTTATTTTTTATAATTATACAGTAAAAGACTTCAATTTCTAATTATGATATAACCTAATAATATAATTTTAAGTTATTCAATCTTTTTTTTTAAAAATATTTATCTATAGTTATAATCTATCTGGTTTAAGGTTATGAATGTATTATTATTAAAAAAGGAAGCTACCAAAAATATATCATTAACCGTTCCTCCACCACTAAGGGTTGCTATTTATACAACAGTGTTAGTTAATATTGTAAAAATAGGTTCTTCTGCCCATTAACTGTTCCTCACACAAGGCTTTCTATTTATAAGTCTCTTTTGTTTTTGCATTAATAAGCTTTTTAACCAGAAAGATAAAGTGTCCCCACTTATAAGATTTTCTAACTTCAAATAAATACGTCAAAATCTTACTTTGTCTCTTCTGGAATTAGTTTCCTCTTCCCTGTTCTCAAGGGAAACGTGTTTTCAACAGATATAATTTTACAGTACCAGTTTATAGAATTAACAACTTCACTATTTCCATTCTAATTTCACATCAAATCAATCTTTCTTTTTCGTTACTTCTTCATTTGTGATGTGAAAAATATTACAAGGATTTCGTAAACAATGCAACGCGTAAATCTTATTGTTCATCATCATCATTGGTCTCTTCATAAAACAAACCATCAAATTAGTACCAAATATTTTATGAGTTAATTCTTTTTTATAAAATTGACTTGTACGACAATATTTATTTTTATTTATATTAAAATTTAACTTTATTTTTAATTAGTTTAAAATTTTAATTAAATTTATAGGTAGTCTAAATGATATTAAGTGTCTAATAAATTTTTAACATTGTCTATGAAATTGTTTTAGACTATTATAAGATTGTCAAGTTTTAACAATAAACTTTTTCTGTTGAGTAACTAAAATAAACATGTTAAAATTTATACACATACATATATATATATATATATATATATAATTATCAATATTTAAGAGGGAAAATCTTACCATAATAAGAAAAGTTAAATTATACTATTGTAAAGTTATTCAAGCTTTTTCAGTTGAATTGATTATCATTTACATAAAAAAAGAGTTTTAAAGTTAAGGTAATTTGAAGTTTTTCCAGGTAAAAATTAAACTTAAAAGAACAAATCACCTGTAATATTAATATTCCAACTCATTATTTAGTTTTCCTTCACCGTAAAATTGATTACATGCTTTCATTTTTATTTATGACATAAAAGCCCACATTTAACTAGTGTCATTATGAAGTTAATTAATTAATAAACATAATAAGAATCATTAATGCTATAAAACAATTTATAACACATCCTCAGTAAAAAAATACTACCTCACGAAAAAGAGCTATAACGAAATCTAAATAAAATGTAGCCCCTCTTAATTTTGTAGTTATCCACTGATGATTTACAACAATTAAGAGTTTTAAATGTAAGTTGGTATGCACATTTTATTTGTTAATGCCAAATTAAAAAAACAGATTACTTTTATTATTCTATCTATCATAAAGTTGATATTTAAACCCCATAATTTCGACAAATGATGATTGCTGGATAATTTGTCAACTCCTTTTAAAAAGAAATATTGAATGGGATACTGTTGAAAACATTTTAATATTTTATTTATTGACATTTTGTTCTATAACTTTATATTTTTCAATGAGATTTCTATTTTTCCTTCTTCCTTTTTTTTAAAAGCAAAACAAAAATCATTTTATTGAGAGAAACGATATATTTTAACATAAAATATGTTAAAACTAGTTTAACACAAATACAGGAGAAAGCTGGTGAAATTAACAAAAATATGAATAACAGTATTAAAAAAAGATTTAACTTAAATAATTAATTTAGCATTGCTGCTTCTTCTTCATAATACTAAAATAATTTATTTAAATACCGAAACGATTTTCAATTGTCACTTTATAAAAAATAAATTAAAATAATATTTTAGCGATGCAATTTCTTATTAATTATTTATTATTAAATTATTTTTTAGAATTAGAGTGACCAAATCTTTTACTACTAAAATAGCGATCGATATTTTCGATCACAATTTTATAACCGATAGAGAAAAAAAAATGTTAAGCGATTTATAATTAAAAAAAAATTCTACCACTTTTCATGTTATTTTGGTCGGGCCAATTTTTAAATTTTAATGACTTTTTGGTTATTGTTAAAAGACAACTTTTTAGTCAATATTAGTATCATATTTGATAAAAGAATAGTTTTTAATATTTTAAATTTATAGAATCAAAATTAAAATATTAAAAACATAAAAGACTAATTCAAGAATTTGTTAAATAGATAAAAAAAAATTAAAAAGTGTTTTTTACCTAATTTTTGTTTGAAATTTGTAACAATCTCATTAAATTATTAACATTTCGTAGACAAAAATATTTAACTAATAATAAATATAAAGCCATACAAACATTTACAAATATTTCGTACTTCGTAGACGAAGTATACTTTTCTATAATTATAATTTTATATTATGTTAATTTTGATTAAAATTTCACTACAAAAATAAAGACTCGTTTTCTACTATATTGTAATTTTTTTTCAATGTCTACATTTTATTTATTTGTAAGTATCTGGAAATTGAAAAACTTGTAATATAATTATAATTTTTCCTAAAATTTTACATTCTTAAACTTCAAAATTAAAATAAAAAATTATATAAATTTAAAAAATGTAATTTTAAGAACCAAAAATATATTTAAACTAATTAAATACTATAATATTTAAATATTTGAAAATAATAAATAAATTATAAATCAAACTTGAAAAACACTGTCAATGCTATAAATTAATAAAATGAAGTATTTTTTAAAACATCTCTAAGGCAACTCCAATAGTGGAAATTCAAATAAGTTGTTTTCTATATTAAAAAAGTAAAAATATGGATCCATAAAGTAACATACATTCAATTTTATTCTAATACAATTTTTTTAAACAAATTTAAACAACTCATAATTTTATATTTTCCATTTAGACTTGATATATAATAATATTAATTAATATAGATTAATTAAATTTTATAAATGTTTTTGTGAGAAAAAAAATTCATTAAAAAGTAAATAACTTTTTCTTTGAAAAATTAATTAATAAAAGATAATATTTTAATTTAGACAAAGGACAGTCTGCATTGGATGCATGATACTTCTACTTAACGTGATTAAAGAGGTGAATATTAAAAATAATTATTGATAAAATGGTCTTGAGATAATGATGGAAATCTCTTGTTGGAATTCATAACAAATAGATAAATTTGGAAGTTTTCAATATGTTTACTAGTAGAAGAATTAAAATTGCAATAAATTCCGGTCATAGTTAAATTGATTAAAATCCATAAGCATAAAAAAATACAAATAGATTTAGAAAAAAAAATGAAGTAGGAAAGATGTAAAACTTTTTTTTACAAGAAACACCATTTTATACTACGTGAAGTAAAACTTTTCTATGCAAACGATTTCATCACGAGTCATAAGTGAAAAACGTTATCAACACACCGTTTAAATAATCTATCAAAGGAACTCTTGATATCAAATATAAAAATTAGTGGCTAAAATAAAATCTCCATTAATTAGGATTAAAACAATCAAGTTCCAATTATTTTTAAGTTCAACTTTTTATTGTTTATAATTAAGTTCAAAAAAAGTTTTTAATCGTTCTGATTTTATAGTTTTTAATAAATTTTAATAAATAATGTATGACAGAGAATATGAAGCTATGATTCCTCCTTACAAGTATCAACTTGACTCGCAATACACGGAAAGGGATTAAGGAAGGATATTCTTCCGTCAAAGACCACGGAACTCAAGTCATTTCCTACAATGTTAAGGAATAAACAAAAGAACAAAGTTGAGCACTTTTGATTGGCTCTGATTGCTTGTGTTTGTCATCTGTCTTACTCGAGAACAAAGACGCAACCTTGCAACAACTCCAAATTGCCTCATTATAAGATAAGGATGGTAACCAATAAAACAAGTCAAGTTCCATCCGAAAACCATATGTTAGAAAGACGGGCTCGAAGGAGGACAAGAGTTCACTGTTCAAATGGGGTTAATGGTTCAGCTCTATTTGGTGGTTGACGTTGATAAGATACCATTATTATAGCAATTAAGTTGAAATAATATCATCATATTATCATATCATGAATTATGGATATGCATTATGGGATATATGATTGCGATTGGTAAGATAACAACACTGTCAAATATAAATAAATATAAATCATAGAAAACACAAGAGAAAAGTCCAACCTACCGATCCCATTATTAATAATCACCAAAAGCTAAGAAATTAGGACAGAATAATCATGAACAAACAAATTATACAGTGGGAGTAATTCAAAAACTGACAATGATCGTGTTAAATAAAAAGAAGGGTGGTAAAGGAAAAAATATTTGTACTTGTAATATATTTATATTTAGAAGAGAAGGAAAAATTTTGGTACCAAGGAATAAAGCTTCCACGAACTGCAGTTCAAGAAATCCAAATTTGTATATGTCTCCCTCCGTGTACAATGCAGTTTGATCTGCTCTCACCCTGTAATTGCAGGGTGTGGCTTCTATACATGAATGTGGAGATGGATTATTTGCATATTTTATATATAAAGTATCCCTCGGCTACCTTGCTTGACCTTCTCCAGCTTTCATGATAAGCCTATCCCCCCTCCCTCTTCAAACAATCACTATGACTGCCTCTTCAGTACAAAAAACTGTCTTCATCTTTGCTAAACTGCGTAGAGACCTATCTTAAAATTCTGTGATGGAAAACCAAGTGCACAAGGAGAGGGAACAAGTAAATTCTCTTATTTCCAAACACACCAATCACGTATCTGATAGTCCTAAACATTCCTCTGGATTGGCATAGAAATAGTCCTCTTCTTTGGGCCTGTCAGGGATTACCAATCTTTTAGTTGCACTACCCATGCGATCAGCATGAGCTTCCTTCACAGCTGAAGAGAATTCATCCCAGTTCAATTCTCCGTTATGGTATTGATCTATCAAATCAACTAGGAGTTTTCTGTTCAACAAAATCGTCTTCTTGAACCCATTATATCTGAAGAAGGAAATGGCGCACAAGTCATCTCACTTTGCACTTAAGTACTTAACGTCCATAACAATTAAGTAGGGAAAAATTTCAGAGTAAGCAGAGTTGTGCTTAAACAACTATCAAATTATGGTAGAAATAGCAATTTCTATGTTGGTGTTTATGGTTAAAAACAACCTATTTTCATCAGAAGTGTATAAAGAAATTGTTCAAACAGAAGTATTCTAGATTTTTAGTGCACAAAAATCTTCTACCAAAAAAAAATATACTAAAACAAGTTTAATGGTTGACCAAATTATCAATTATGTGTTAATGAGTAGAACAGTAAATCACAATGAGAATTCTTATTAGGCAAACATTACCTGCGATGTCCCTCAACTACTTTGGCCATATTTCCATCATATGTAGGAACAAAAATATCACTCTCTAGTGAGACAAGGTAATCCAATGCTGCCATCTGAGAGGAATGATTTTGGAAGAACTGAAGGTCCGATGGTTCCAACAGTGTTTCCTTTCTGACCTGTTTCAAAAAGAAAAAAAGATTAGGGTAAGAGGAAGTCGAATAGCAATAAGCATCACAATTTGCAGGTTTCCTTAAGCCTTAAGTTAGTTACCAATCTTGGATAGTTCTTCGCAAGACTTGCCATTCTCCTGTTTCCACCGTATATTTCCCCAGCTGCAATGTAGATTTGAATGTTTTGATCGATGTCAAGGGCCCTAAGTGTAAGGGCAGTCTCCTCAGGTGTTAAAGGGCACAAACCATCTTTTCTCTTCAAATCAGAATTAATTATTTTTTCTTTCCACCAAGGATATGCATATCTGGCAATGCGCAGTAAATTGAAATTTAAGAAGGATTCCTATGAAAATACCCTTTCAAAAGCCACAATGAGAGAAAACCCTGAAAATTAAAGAACAGCTAAAAAAGGCAGAACACTCACCTCATCCTTGTCAACTCTTCCACCTCATCCCCGTTGCAACCTTGTGTACAGCCTGAAAATGCCAGCATGTCCATCTCATACCTCAGATGAAGCACCAGAAATGGGCCATTTTGCCTAAGAAGCTTGATCACCCTTTTGCCCAAGTCCTCAATCTGAGGAGTAAATCTAAGAGCACTAAAATTGACTCTGCATCGCAGCCTCTGAATCTCCAAAGGTTGTTCGTTATTGGCCAGCCTAGCATCTGTTCGATTTAAATGGACGACTTTGTACTTTTGTATCAAAGGTAGAATCTGAAAGAACAATCAAGCCATATGTTTTTTAATCAGAAAACCAGAAACTGGAATGACATAATTGACAGCATAGTATTACGAAGTTTAGACAGAATAAAGCAAGTTTGGCAGAATAAAGCATGTTAAAAGTTGTAAACTTGTAAGCCCAAGGATAATTAAAACTAACCTGGTTCTTATAGTATGATATATCAGACCAACTAATCGGTGGCATGGTGTAAAGCAATCCATTTTCCACTCTCGTCTTCAGTCTAGGAGGCAACTCTTTCAATATTCGCACCTCATCCCTCAAGGATGTAATGAAATGATCCACATCAAAGATGTCTTGGAATTCACTGACACAAGTAATAAGACATGAATTGAGAACAGATCCTGCTTAAAAAGCACACAGATAGAGAAACTAGTGGAGGATGGTACAAGCACAAAGCTGACTCTAGAATTGAGAAGATTACAAAACATCACCCAACCCAACTGTTTTCAATTTTCCGTTTTTGAGACACTTTATTTCAGAAACAATTTTCAAAAAACATTGGATGAGAAATCGATTGCTGAGTAGGGTAAAAATTGTTTAAGAAAAAAGACTTTAAAACCAAAAAGTGACGAGAGAATCAAACACTCCTTTAAACCTACTACATTACACCCCCGGAACATTGATGGTTTGCTGAAACAATATACACCAAAATGGAATGAGAAACTAACCTGGGGTCAGCCCAAAAGGACGTTTTATCCAATTCAGGCACTATAAGTGTAACGTTTAAATACCTCGCAATAGCCACCATATCACATATCTGTACAAAGTAAGTGCATCACCAAATCAGAAAGCTAAACAGAAAAGGAAAAAAAACCGCAAAAGCATGCGCCAATCACCACTCACCGCTGCTCTCATTTGGTTCAGTCCTCCATTGCACGACACCATCAAGTAACCGTTATTCTTGTACACCCCTGCCAACAACAACAATCAGAAAAAACAAACAAGTAAACCCAATATCACGTAAAACGCAGGAACAAAGCGATGAAAACGACGAAATAAGAAATTATACTGACTCTTGGGTGGGAGCACTACGGGGGTAGAAGATGGCAACTCAGTGAGCGCGGATTCGTACGTGAAACACGAAGGCCACCCTTTCAAGACTCTAGGCCCCCACATGTCACCCAGCGCCGTTAACTGAACGACGCAGGTCCATAGCAACA
>Ga0123342_1005263_pt1 | contig 18965 bp, 13 predicted proteins | sample Turbeawhitnodule_FD_89960 | JGI IMG/M metagenome (GOLD analysis project Ga0123342, IMG submission 89960) | Root nodule microbial communities of legume samples collected from Mexico - Turtle bean Mexico white nodule | ecosystem: Host-associated > Plants > Roots > Nodule | place: Mexico: Nepantla...
ATATATCTGTCTCTTTTGAGTTATAAAAGTTTTTATTTTATATATATATATATATATATATATATATATATATATATATATATATAAATGGTTTTATATTTTCAATTAAAATATTTTAACTATTGCAGACAAACATATTTTAAAAATAAAATATAGAAGATAAGGAAATAAAATTAAACAATGTGATATGATGAGAAATGTTTATAGAAAGAGATCGGAAGATACAAGTTAAAGTGAGTTGTATGAAAATAAGATAGATGTTTAAAAAAACAAAAGCATTATAGTTATCTTTGCAGAAGATCCTATTAAGATTTGTATCCACATTAAATGAATTAAAAAAATACTATGCATATCATTAAATTAAGATACATGTGGACAGTAGTTTTATATTACATCATTGACCAATGACAACTGTCTCACTTACTAGTATTATTAGTCCTATGAAAACTTAAATACATAGAGGACATAAACCTTTTAATCAAAGTTTTGAACTTCTAAATGGTATTTTTTAATATTTTTATCCGTTTAATAGTTATATCTTATTTCCAAAAGAAAAATTATACTTTCAAATGAAAAAAAAACACACTCACTTAACCATTTTATTTTAAAGATATATTAATATTTTAATTTATTAAAAAAAAACATTAAAATATTAAAATAATTAATCTCACTCTCTTGTCTGAGTTCTTAGTCTTCATCTTGCTCATTTCTCCGCTCAAACGCAGATAAGCTTTTCACATTCTCTCATACGCTCTGTTATCTCGTGCCTGCGTCTTGCATTATTGTCAGTGACAATTTTCAAACACAAACATTTGAATATGATCTTTGATTTTTTTTATCAGTAATAAAAAATAAATAAATAGGAACCATTTCAGGGGTGGTCTAATCCTTATACAAAAATACATGACATCAATCTCTTATTAGAGCGCCTACCAGCTTAGCATAGAGACAACTAGACCAACACTAACCAATATTAATGAATCAACCTCATACAAGCCAAAGGATTTAAAACCCAACTAGAATAAGGGAAATAAGAAAAACGAGACTTTGCAAAAATTCACGACCAAACCTTTACTTGCACCGATGCAAACACTTCAGACACATCTGTCACACCTCTATTGAAGATGACCGAGTTCCTATGTTTCTAGATTTCGCTCACTATACCAACTCAAATTGCACCCTAGACATCATTAACCGAATCAGAAGCCTAACTCATCTTGAATTGTGAAAAATTTGACATAGGGTCCTTGTGAATTACGAACGACACTCCAAGCCACTCAAAGCACAGACACCAGACACGCCAAGCAAACTTGCAAACAGAGAACAAGTGACAAGACGACTCCTCCTCCTCCCCACACGGATAGAACAAGGAATTTTCTACCGCCACTCCGCGCCTTACCAAATTAACCCTATAGGCAATCCTATTCTCCAACACCCTCCAAGCAGTGAACAAAGCCGAAGGCAAGACTTTACACCTCCACAACTTACTGTACACCGGAGAAGACTCCCCTCCTCGAACCCTCATTACCTGAACATAGGTTGAGTTAACTGTGAATATTTGACACCCCCTAACCTTCCAGACCCAATTGTCCGCCTCCCCCAAAACCAACTTCACCTCTTGTAATCTTTGAACCAACTGCTCCACCAAAGACTTCTCTCAGTCGAAAAAGGATCTTCGCCAGTCCAAATGCCAAACCCAATCACCATTATACCAATACCCAAGCTCAGCCACCTTTGCGTCTTTAGCCGAACTTAGAGAGAATAATCTCGGAAAAACTCCCTTCAAAGCACCACAACTCAACCATATGTCCTCCCAGAAAGAGATATCCTTACCATCACCCACTTTCCACTTAATCACATCTTCAAAACTTCTTCCCCAATCCTATGAATCCCACACCTCCTTCAAATCTTTCCACCAGAGGGAGCCCCTACTAAACTTATCGCCCTCTCTCAAACTTCTCCAACCACCATATTTAGAATCAAGAATCTCTTTCCACAAACCTCCCTTATTCGTACTCAGTCTCCAAATCCACTTTCCTAATAAAGCCAAGTTAAAACTCCTAATATCAATGATTCCAAGACCTCCAAAATCACGAGGCTCACACACCTTATCCCAAGAAGCCCAAGTGATCTTCCTTTCATCAGAGCCCTACCCCAAAAGGAAATTTCTTTGGATTCGAACTAACTTGTCTGCCACCACAGAAGGTAATTTAAACAATGACATAAAAAATAACAGGATTGAAGAGAGAACAGACTTGATCAAGCAAATTCTCCCTGCCATTGACAAGCACCTGTCTTTCCACCTAGACAGTTTACTCTGCACTTTCTCTAACACCATGTTCCAACAAGCACGTCGCTTATGACACCCTCCTACCAGTAGCCCCAAGTAAACAGAGGGAGTTATCATCACATTACAGTTAAGAATAGCCGCAAAACGCTGAAGCGAACTCAGATCCAACCCCAGCCCACCCAATCTGCTTTTTGAAGAAATTCACCTTAAGCCTAGAAACAAGCTCAAAACAAAGCAAAATCGCCTTAATATTGAAGATACTTTTGGTGTCCCGCGCGGGCCAGTAGCGGGGCTGGGCGGGCTGGCCCGCTAACTCGCAAGAAAAAAAAAGTATCATTTTTTTAATGTGTGCAGATGACGGGGAAGATTATAATTATGAAAAAATGGATGAAAGTTCTTCTAAGGCGACATCCAATGTTATTGAAATGAAAGAATGTCAATAATGTTTATGTTTAATGTTTTTTAATTAATGTTTATGTTTAATGTTTTTTAATTAATGTTTATGTTTAATGTTTTTTAATTAATGTTTATGGTTATGTTTAATGTTTTAGAATTAGGTATGTTTAATGTTTTGGAAGTGGAAGAATAGTGATATTTGATATTTATCTTAATGTTTAATTTTTTGATGTTTGACTATTTTGAAAAGGAAGAAAAAAAAATTTGGATTTGATAGTAACAAATATATAGGTTTAATTTGACAATTTTTTAAGAACAAAATGTAAAAAAAAATAATATTTAATTTACAAAAAAAGAAACGCGGGCTGGCCCGCAAACCCGTGGGCCAGCTTTTATGCGGGACGGGTCGGGAATTCTAACCCGCAATAACTTTGCGGGGCGGGCCAATCCACCCCGCATTTTTGCGGGCCAATGCGGGGCGGGCTAGCCCGCTTTGCCACCCCTAGTCGTACACATTCTCATAGTCGACTTTGAAGAACATACAACTCTTCCTCTTTCTTTTATATTCCTCCAGCACCTCATTAGCTACTAACACACTGTCCAGCAAACCCCTACCGTCAAGAAAAGCCCATATCAATAACTTTACTAATTTTATACAAGCATCCAACTAACGAAATAGGTTTGAACTCACTGAGTTGCATGGGGTTTTCTACTTTCGGGACAAGACATAGGAATGAAACATTTGAACCTCTAGGGCAATGACTTTTAGTCGCGAAATCCTTCACTGGTGACACCACGTCCATCTTTATAATTTCCCAACAGAACTTTAAGAAACTAAAATTAAATCCATCAGGACCAGGACTCTTTGAACTTTAACAATTCCAAACCGCAACCCTTATTTCTTCTTCAGTGAAGTCACCAACCAATAACTCGTTATCAGCTTTCGAGATAGAATTAAATTTTACGTTGTCCAACCTAACCATACAAGCTTTGTTCCTGGCGAACCTATCTTCAAAGTAATCCCTAACTTTGTCCTTGATCACAACCTTATCCTCGCACCACCTTCCATCAACAAACAACCCATGCAACTCGTTCCTCGCCCTTCTCCACTTTACGAACGAGTGAAAAAACTTTGTATTAAGATCACCCTGTTTCAACCACTTTTGTCTTGCTTTTTGAAAAATGACACCCTTTTGCTTAAACATAACTTTATTAAGTTCAACACTTCTTTCCTCCCATTCAGTCTCTTCTAAACCTCTATTATCATCTCGCGCATCTAACTCGTTAATCCTCTTTTGTAACTCCTCACTAGCAAGGTTAACATCCCCGAAGACTTCTTTGTTCCAAACTTTTAGATCAACTTTAAGCTTTTACAATTTTTCTTTGAAAATATAAATCCCACCTCCTTGAACATCATATCTAGCCCACTTCAAACTCACGAATTCTTCAAATCTACTATTTTTTGCCATACATCCAAATTCCTAAAAGGTTTTGGTCCCCATTCGACAAACACTTCCTAAAGGACAACTGCACAATGGTCAGAGATAGATTTGTTAAGGACAAACTGTTGGCACGAGGCCAAGCTTCGAGCCATTCCTTTTATACAAGAACCTTGTCAATTTTGCTCTTCACCATTATGTTCGGCGTATACCAAGTAAACTTTCTGCCTACCAACGGGATATCAACCAATTCTGATTTTTCAATAAAATCGTTAAAGCCTTTTATTTCTCTATAATAATCTGACACCGAGATCATACTCTTCATCTCCTCTTGTCGTCTAATAGAATTAAAGTCTCCAATAACGCATCAGGCCTTTGAAAGTTGATTCAACTTGTAACTATTAATCTCTTCCCAAACCTCTTTCTTCTCCCGTAAGCAACCCGAGCAGTATACGTTCACTATTGTTACATGTAACCCATTGCCAACCTTCCAAAAGCCCTCAATAATAGAGAAATTCCTTCCATTAGTAAAACTAGACACCAGAAAAGACTTATTACTTCAGATCGTAAGGACCCCGCCAACACTATTATTCACTTTGTTTTCGACGCAATCAACTTCGTTATTCCCCCAAAGAAGGCAAACTTTCTCCCTACTAAACTCAACACATTTTGTCTCTTGTAAGCACACCATATCTGCCCTTTCCTTACTGATCAAATCACTTAAATATTTTCTTTTCAAGGTGCCTCCCAACCCTTTAACATTCAAACTAATTATTCTCATCAATAAACGTTTTTAACTCCTCCCTTGACTTCCTCGCCTTGCAATCAACCTGATAAGTCAATGCTTGTAAACTACTAATAACTATGTCCTCTTGACCAGGGTGAGAATACCCTACTTCTTTACCAACACTCCAAACACTAGAAGCTTCGTTCTTGTCATTTTCCCCCAAAAAATTATGTTGCAGTTTTCAATTGCACTATCGGACGTGAAAAGAGAATCATTCTTTGGTATCTCATAGGCTTCAATTTGTTCTTACAATCAAGTAGGGTTTTTTTTTTCTTTGATTTTATTTGGTTTTCAATCGGTGTGTATCGTAGTCAACCTATTGAAAAACTTGTTGTAGTCACCAGACTTGAACAAAAGGTTTTTCAACTGATTTAAATCACAAAACAACTAACTAAATTTAACACAGATTTGACAAACAAAAATTTTGAAAGATATTTCAAATCGTACGAAACCAAGTGCAAATTAACAATTCAAATCTACCTAACTATAAACACACAACAATAGATTCTTCAAGCTGGATTTGGAAATCATTAAAGCAACCTTGTTCAACACAATTTGTTGTGAAATTACTTTTATAATTCTATGGCTAGTGGTGAGAAAGAAAAACCTCCTTTGTTGGCGAAGAACTGTAAAGTGTCATTTCCAAGTGGTTTTATGATTGAAATCCTTGACAAGTTGGAAGAAACCACATCAAGACCTACTCAAACTCCATTGCACCACATTGGTTTGTTATTTATATATGTTTATTCAAATATGTAATTTGTTACTGTATATGTCTAGTAGGCAATGTACTAATTTCTTAATTTTATACTTAATTAATAAGGTCTACTAGTAAAAGAAAAAGAGGTCCTACCAAATGTCTCATGGCTTGAAAAATAAAGAGTGTTTACCAGTTAAACTTAATGCTCTTCGCAACGTGTTGGTACTTATCGAGCTACATTGAGTAATTATTTAGCGAAATTAACTAGGAATGCACACCTTACTCCTATAACTTTCACTATTTGGAAAGGACTAAAAGATCATTAGGATGATATGTGAAAAACAGTATTGGTACTTCACTAACCTTTTATCTTCAATTATATATAATACTAAAATTATAATATTTATTAATTGATGAGATGTGGTCAAAATTTGATATTGAAAGAACGTGTCAGAAAGTGGGTTTTAGGAAGCATATGCTCAAGTTGGAGGAACCATAAATGCCTATTGAAGGCAAAATATTTATTTTCCCAACAGATGATTACAACTTAAAAAAATCGTCCATTAGGTGTCCCTCTTGACCAGTGAAAGTTCTTGTTAAATTTTGGAAATCTAACATAGTCAACGTCATTTGATTATCTATATTTTATTATATGATTATTTGTATTTATATTTTAGTTTATTTTTATTATTTCCATAATTTTATTATAAAGGTTCGTGAGAAGAACAAAATAAATAGAGCAAAATTTACTATTGTTCGTATAGTACGAACTAAAACTTTTGTTGAGATACTATTAAACCAATTGCATAGTGTATTAATGGTTTTATTTGTCTTACACTAATTTTTTTTCTTTTACGTGATAGACAGTAAAGAATATTGATGAAAGAAAATCATCTCATACGAAAATATTCATCATAAGCCTAAGAGTGAAGAAACGAAAAAGTTATTGCATGTAATTTAAACCATTATCTATTTTTATAGTAAATGCTATGCAAAATTTTATATAATTTGATAGGTTGATGTACTTCTTCCTCACTCTCAATAGTTATTCCTTAAATATTAAATTTTGAATAATTGATGTTTAACTGCTATATTTATATAATATAAATTACATTAATTTAATATTTAATAATTAACGTCTATTACTAAACTTTTCTAAATCCTACAGGTTGAAGAAATGTAGGAATACTTCTTAACATTTAATAATATTAATAATATTTAATTATATTAATAATATTAATAATATTTAATAATATTAATAATATTAATAATATTTAATAATATTAATAATATTAATAATATTTAATAAAATTAATAATATTTTATAATATTTAATAATATTAATGATAAATAAAAATATGAATAATAAATAATACTCTTTAATAATAATTAATAATATTTTATAATATTTAATAATGTTAATAATAAATAAAAATATGAATAATAAATAATACTATTTAATAATATTTAAAATTATTAATAATATTAATAATATTTAATAATACTAATAATAATTATAATACTAAGAATATTTAATAATAGTAATAATATTTAAAAATATTATCAGTATTTAAAAATATTATCAATATTTAAAAATATGATCAGTATTTAAAAATATTATCAGTATTTAAAAAAATTATCAGTATTTAAAAATATTATCAGTATTTAAAAAAATTATCAGTATTTAAAAATATTATCAGTATTTAAAAATATTATCAGTATTTAAAAATATTATCAATATTTAAAAATATTATCAATATTTAAAAATATTATCAATATTTAAAAATATTATCAATATTTAATAATATTTAAAAATATTATCAATATTTAATAATATTTAAAAATAATATCAATATTTAATAATATTTAATAATAATAATAATATTTAATAATACTTATAATATTTAATTATATTAATAATGTTTAACAATATTAATAATATTAAATATATAAATAATATTATTAATTTTTATTTTATTAATTATATTAATATTGTCCTACATATATAATAATTTTCAATAATAATTATACAAATTAAAATAATATTTATAAATAATCTGGAGTTGGTGGATAAAAATAATACGGAGCGCATTGTAATTGTTATATATTGCAGAGATATGTATGATTTGGGTATGAATAATTAAAAGAGGAAGACACTCAAGTGATTTTGGTAAAGAAATATAAATATTTATATAATAGTGGTTATAGAGTTGTCTCTATAGATGTTATTTTAGTCTTAAAAGGTACATGTCAAGCGTAATAATCAAATAATGACAAAGCAACGCATGCTTTTAATCTATTATCCACTGTCAAGAGTCAACCCTTTCAATCCATCTTCCTTTCATTAGTGTATTAGTGTACCTCTGGGAGTGCAAGAAAGGAAGACTCTAGACCTTTAATTAAAGGAGAGTTTGGTTGTTTTGGCTGCACATTTCTTAAAGTTGAAGAATATTGAGAGAAAAAAACTTCAACTATAATGAAACTAATATAAATATGTGAATTTTCATTATTTCTTTAAAGTGCTTAGTATGACAAAGGAAGAGATAGAGAAAGAAAGAGTTTGAGCTAAAGTAGATGATTCTTGTTATTTTCATTCATTTTCACTTAAAGCTTGAGGATGTAATTGGTTCTCTTTAAGAAGAATTAGATAAAAATTCAACTTCAGATTATGTATTTTTCCAAAGTCTTTAGTAAAGAGCGACATGGTTATGTGTGAACATATGAAAAATGGGTTGTGTCTTCAAAATGATGAGATCAAAATATTAAGTTGAAGTACAAAAATTAATTGATGAAGTTCAAAAAAATGCTCAAATTAAGCTTCAAAGCATAAAAGAAAGAATGCAAGAGGAGATGGAACCCAAGGAAAAGAGCCAGTGAAAGTCATAAAAATCGAACTTTTAATTTTAAACAACTTCAAATTTGCTTTCACTCAATCGCAAAGTTGTATTTCAAAAGAAATGACCCAATATTTAAAAGAAGTTGTTGTTGAGGTATATAATATAAATTTTACATTAAGTTTATTATTGAATTAGATATTATACATTACATTTCTTTTTACCTTAATGTAGAAAAAATGTCGGACCACCCCTATAAGCAAAAAAGTGAAAAGTGGAGAAAACTAACACGAAATTAACTAAGAGGTGAACTCGGGTAACATTTTTTATTTATTTTGTTTTTATATTATTAATTAACTAATTTTGTTAATCTTGTTTTGGGATACGTTCTACTATTTTATTATCTAGGAAATCAGAACACATTAATGTTGAAGTTGTCACACTTGAAAAAGATCTTAAGATACTCCAATATCCATTCACTACCATTGAACTCTTCTCGTAAATCTAGTTCTCTAAAGTATGTTTCTGATTTTGTTCTTTTGAATTATTAGCTAATAATTATCATTATTATAGACAAGAATTTGAAAATAATTATAAAGAAAGAAATGTTCATTGAGAGAATATCGAAAGAGTAAGTGAAATACAAGAAATTGATAAATTTTAATTATTTAAATTCATTTATCAATTAGCATTTCTTTTAAAAAAAAATATGTTCATAAAAAGACGGTTAAAGTGTGGAAGTCTATGACTAATGAAATGAAGTAAGTCTAAGTTTTTTTATTATTTTAAGTAATTTAATATTGATTGAGTCTTTTTTTTTATGACATTTGAACTAGACAAAACTCACAGAAAACTACAGTTCAATACATTTAAAAAAAAATTATTAATTTAATTTATTATAAGATCATGATTTTCATTCATAAGAATTATTTATTTATTGTTGATTTTATATGTTTATTTTGTTTCCTTTTTTTTCATTATTTTAATTACTTGTTAATGAAGTTCGTTTAACACAAGTAGAGAAATCAAAATTGAAAAAAGGAACGTAAACCAAAAGTTCTGATCGGACAAATTTCAGTTGATGATTAGGTAATTAGATGTTTTATATTTTTTATCATTATATGTTTTATTTGTTTAATTGTCATATCATATGTGTTAAAAGCTAAAGTTAAATTAGAATAACTCTCTTTATAGAATGGTGATACTGTAAATTGTGGAAATTAGTATAATTATATCTATAAAAATGCAACAACCTTATTTTATTAGTATTATTTCAATAGATTGATACACCAGTCAAAAATGTCTAACAATGAATTAATTAAAAAGGACATTACTGTAAATTCAGTAATACTCGCCTGAAGTGAGAATAAGAAATCGACGGCATCATATAAGTTTTGAGTTTCTATTTTTTCTCCCACAATTTCCAGTGACATGGTTGATAAAAGCAGACAACACTGAAACGTCGGATAACAAATGAATTGGTTAACGTATATATTGTTTATGAAGAGTATTGACAAATTAAGTTGTTTGTGATAAGCTTACCTTCAAACATTTTGCAGTGCAATTAGAAACTTGCAATCCATGGTCATGGTGAGTAAAGGTACATGATTTCATAAATTTATTGAATATGGATAAATTGTTTTTTAATTTGAATGTTTTGTTTTTGTTGATTAACGGTTGTAGCGTTTTTTTGTAAGTGTTGTGAGGTGTTGTACTGGTTAGTTTTTTGTTAATGAGGCGTTTTATCTGTGGTGGCTGGAATTTATTGGTAATTGATGAATGAAGAATTGTATCTCAAGAAAGAACTGCACCTTCCTTTTTGGTGGAATATATTGTATTTGCATGTAAGGTTATGTGAGTAGGGTTTATAATTTATTTTTTTTATGTTAGAATATATCTGATCATGTAAGGTTATGTAAGTAGGATTTATAATGATTTGTGTTTTTTGTGCTCTCTTATGTTTCAAGTTATAATAATTAGTATTATTGTTATGTTATTGCATATAAGAAGAATTTTCATTTGTTTCAGAATGTCCACAAATTTAGAGAGGGCAGGTCTGAATTTACTTTCAAACATGTAAAATCCATTGTAGTATTACTAGTTTTTGTGTTGACAGAATTTGATTAGTAGCTAGAAGTCAAACATAAATTACTACACATCAAATTTAATTTTCATATGATCAATTTGTTAACTTTCATTAATAAATGAATAAATTTACATATTGCAAACCTAAATAATTTGTATATGTTTTTATTATTGATATTTTTATGATGTTATAAAAAAATAATTTTAATAACAATTTTAAAATGTCATTTCTTATTAAAAAAATTAGTAACATTTTTATAATGTTACTTTTTATTAAAAAATATTATTAAAAAATTTAGTAACATTTTTTAAAATGTCATTTATTTATTAAAAAAGTTACTAAAGATTTAAATAACATTTTTATAATGTTAATTTTTTTAAAAAAAATGTTACTAAAAAAATTTAATAACATTTTATATCATCTCTTTTTTAATAACATTTTTATAATATTACTTTTTATCAAAAAAAAAAATATTCTTAAAAAGATTTAGTAATATTTTTAAAATATTTTTATTAAAAAAAGTTGATAAAAATATTTAATAACATTTTTATAATATTATATTTTATTTAAAAGGTGTTACTAAAAATATATAGTAACATTATCTTTTTATTAAACAAATATCGATAAAAAATATTTAATAACATTTTTATGAACATATATATTGAAATGTAAAAATATTATTAAATTTTTTTATAAAGATTAAATATTGGTTATATTTAATAAAAAAAATTGTCAGCAAAAAATAAATTTAAATTAAGCGGGACACTTGAGGATGTTCTCTCAACCCTTATACAAAAGACCACAACAACCACATAAATAAAAAGAAAACATTCACAACAGCAGAACCATACACTACAAGAAAATCATAAAATAGAAACTAATTTTTAGAGACCAAAATAGTAACTAAATTAGAGATTATTTTAGAAATTAAATTAATTTTTATTATTATTAAATAGTTTCTAAATTAGTATATAATTAACTATCAAAGTTTTAACTGTCAATTATTTAGTTTCTAAATTTGGTAAAAAAATATTGATTGCTAATTAAATATCAATTTAAAAACCATTAACAATAATAAAAATTAATTTAAAAATAAAAATTTATTTAGTTGTAGTAATAAATGTTATTCTGTCACGGTTGGTGCATAAGATTGCATTAGTATCTAGGCACAGGATCTAACTCAAAAAAACATAATAAAGCTGCAAAATGTAGCAGCTCCTCAAACCTTGGCCAATATACATGAGATTGATACCTAACACCTTGATTGTTCCAATTAAATCATGTTAATAATATTTTGTTTGATTTAGTAAAAAAATTTATGTTACATCTAGTAGTGAGTATAGCTAAGAATAATGTTAACTCATAAGACATTAGTGCACTACCATATAGGGGAAGAAAACGGTATAGAGTCAGGTAGCAAATTACTTTGAAAGTGCGTTCCACTACAGCAGCAGAAGCGAAGGAAGAGGCTAAAAGAGCAAGTTCATGCAAGCAAAAACATGAAAAGCTTCATCTTTTAACTGGATAAACCAGAGAGAAGTACGAAGAGAAGCTGTGTAAAGAGTATTAGGGATATAGCATTACTAGAAGCTGTGTAATTTGACATTTTCTGTTGCGTGTTCATTTAGAAATTATTAATTACATAAGCAAATGAGATTGAGTTGGCGATGAAGCAAGGTTAGTATTTTATGACTTAAAGTCACATTAATGGGGAGTAATATCAAGTTTTAGGTGTGATATGAAACGATACTGCTCCCCGGCAATAAAATTTGGGGATGGATTCTTTTGAGGATGCAAAGGAATGGAACCTGGACAGGCATAAGTAGGGTAACTATACATGCACCATTCCTATGCCCATCTTTAGCAAAATGCAGGAATAACAAGGTTGATTCAATGTCCATTATTTCTTGTCTCATTTTTCTTATACCCATATTATATCCTTTTGTCTGTCCTTTCTGTTCCACATCTTTCAATTTTTTAATTTTTCTCTTCCTACTCATCCTTCTTTGACACTAGGTCATGTTCTAAACCTAAGCACTTTTTGTTAAGGATATATATATAAATTTATATGTATAAGAATTGATTTAATAAGTTCTTACTAATTTGAGAATTCATTTTTAATATTTCTTATATTAAAATCATGTAAGACATTATTATAAAGTGGAGTGTTTCTTTAAAGGCATGCTCTAAAATCATGTATAAAATGGAGTATTTCTCTAAAAAGTAAAAAAGTTACTCTTAGACATGGTGGTAGGGGGAATTCGAGAAAAGGAGACCAATGATAGGGTGTTTTGAATAAAATAAAAAATAAGTGGGCTAGTTGGGAAAGAAGATTTTTAGTTTTAGCGGTAGAATGTATTTGTTAAAATTTGTAACTTCTAGATATCTTTTTATAAAGTTTCAACAAAGGTAAGACAACAAATTAGACAAATTCGAAAGAAGAGGAGGATTTTAGGACTTAAAAGACATTAAACTATTCAATCTAGCTAGCGCTGTTGGCTAAACAGAAATAGAAGTTAGGGTTGATAAATCACAAAGGTTTATGAAAAGATATTGTAGAATCTAAACATGATTCATGGAGAAATTTGAATGTTAGTAGATAGGTATGATATGAGTTATGGTAGTGGAAAGATATTAGAGGATTTGTTGGCCAAACACAAATGGACAGTGATTTGATGAAATGTCAGGAGGAGGTTGTAAAAAACAATAAAATAAATTTTGGAAAGATGGATGGTATGAGGATTTATCCCTTATGCAAAAATATCCTATACTTTTTGGGAATGAAAAATCTAAAAATGTAAATATTAAGGATGTTGGTGGATGGATAGTGATAATTGGGTATCATGTTTAGAATGGAGAAGATTTGAATGGGAAAGCAACTACTCACATAGTCTATACAAGATATAAATACATTAGTTATTCATAACAAAGGATAGATGAATGAGTGTGGAAGGATGAACACTCCAAGAAAATTATTAAATATAAACTAATTTTAGAAAATAAAAATAATTAGTTGTTATAGTAACCAAATTAGATACCATTTTAGAGACTAAAAAAAATTAGTTTCTAAATTAGTTTGTATTATTGTTAAATGGTTTCTAAATTGGTATCTAATTAGCTACCAAAGTTTTAACTACCAATTATATAGATTCTAAATTTGGTAGCTAATTAGATACCAATTTAGAAACCATTTAACAATAATAAAAACTAATTTAGAAACAAAAAAAAAATTTAGTCTCCAAAATGGTCTCTAATTTGGTCATTATCGCAACTAATTATTTTTAGTTTCTAAAATTGGTTTTTAATTAATGATTTTCTTGTAGTGGAAGAGGAGGACACATATACTCTGAAATTAGCATATAAAAAGCTAGAGAGTTACACTAACGAGGAGCTAACAGATTTTTCCAAGTTTTGGAAAACAAAGCCATATGCAAATCATTTGACATGGAGAGTGATTATAGGCAGATTCCTACTATGGAAAATCTGGTTTTAAAGGGTGTCTAGATCTATAAAGCTTGGACACAGCGAAAATATTGGGTATGAAGCCAAGACCAATTAGGTTGGGTTGACTAGGCACCATGTTTAGTAAGTGAGCTTAATCATTGTGTCCCTTTTATAATATCTATTTAAAGAGATCATTGTACTTGTAATTGGTGTGCAACAAGATAGAATGAAAACCTAATAGTTGCCCGTGTGGATGTAGGTTGTAGTTGGCGACTAAACCACGTTAAATTTTGTGTCGTTTATTTTTCTACAGTTGATTCGTGATTGTGTGTGTTGCTTCCGCGTGCGTTTTTCCCATCAGGAAAGATATCATTTTCGCGTTTCTGATACACCTTCAATGCTGACACTTGACGGAGACGTGCACGACAAGGTGTTAAACACATCTTCGTGGCTAGACACAACCCTGTTTCAAGGAGAGGACATGGTCCACTCCTTAAACACCTCTTTCACACAAAATCTCAAACAAATCATTTTAATAAAAAATTATACAAAAATCATAGGAAAATCCATTATAATTTAGAGAAAGAAAATAAGAAATCAGGAACAAATAATATATTTTTTCCTTAAAAAGATTTATAATTTGGAAAATACACTCTATAAATCATATAAAAATTACAAAAATAAAGAACAAGATAGTTATACACTACTAAAACCTGAGTTGGAATGCGGCATAGCACTGTGGTGTGGTAGTGAGGGTTACTGAGTTGCAGGTTCACAACACAAAAGAAGAAGAAGAAGAAGAAGAAGAAGAAGAAGAAGAAGAAGAAGAAGAAGAAGAAAGGGACGCAAGAGAAGAAGAAGAAAAAAAAGAAGAAGAAAAAAAGAGAAATTAAGTATTTGGATAGAGATAAGTGTGTTGTTATTAATGTTTTTTTTTTTTATTATCACTTGTGCACTGCCTAATGTTAAAGTTTTTTTTTCATTGAAAGCATACCTGTCATTCTCATAGCACGATATGCTTTTTCTTTTATATTGAATATACATACAATATTAGGTTTTTCTTTTATATTGAATGTACATACAATGGCAATTTCAATTTAAAATTTAGCTTTTATATTTTTTCATATAACAAAATATATTACTATATTATATTTTAATTTATATATATATATATATTTGTATCCTGTGTTCTATAATTTTCAATTTAGTCGTATCTCCGTGTCTGTGTCCGCATCATATCTATATTTGTGCTTCATAAGTCCATTTTCAAAATAGTACATGTTATGTATGGAAGGAAGGAGTAATGAGAGTAATCATCTTTCAATTACATATAAATTTGTTGTGCAAGTTTGGAACACGTCTAAGATTTGGATAGGGGTGAGCATTATGCAACATTGTCAACCTAGTCTACATTTTCTACCTAGTTTAGCATTATTCGAATTGAATGGGGTAGAAAATAGGATATGGATAGGGAAGGATGTGGATAGTTGTAGTTAGGTGTTCATGCGATCAATGGAAAGGGATTGTCTATATGAGCGCAAGGTTGGATATTGAGGAAGCGCAACTCAAAATGTTGCATGCATTGCAATTTTAGTAAGATCGTATTATGATATTTTGAGTAGTGGTGTCCCAATTATGTGTTAAAATAATTGGCAGACACTAGTACAAAAAGGTAAATTAACGACGGTTAAAAACATATAAAGACGGTTCCTGAACTGTCGTTATTGTGGGCGTCGTTATAAAGTGGTGATTCTTCAATTGTCGTTATAAATGGCTGTTAATTAGTTTTTTTTAAAAAAAATTAAATGACTTTTAAAGACGGTTCCCTCTGGAACCGTCGTTATATCTAAGTTTTCTTTTTAAAAAATTGTTTTTAAAAAAATCATAAACCTACATAAAAATTCCAATTCCAGAAAATTAAAATATTTAAAATTATAATTTAAATATGAAAAATAAGTTTTGCTAATATATGAAAAAGTATGTCATTGTAATGATTTATTTATCCTAAGGTGTTATACATGGTTACAAATTAATTTGACCATATTGTTCTCACATACTCCAATGCTTCCGAATCTAGCGGGTGTTCGTCGTTGAACAACTGTGACATTTGAAATTTTTTTAATTAGTGTATGAATAATAAATCCCAAATTTTAAAAGTGTTTATTGTATTGAGGTATTACCTGATCCCAACCTTTCTTAATTTCAGCTTGCAAAATAGTCAACATCCACTGCATAACATAATAACCACACTCATAATTTTCAGATTGCTTATTGGACTACATGTGAAAATAAATGTATTAAGTGAACGAGTGAAACACATTAAATTGAGTGAACAAATATACTTTAAATACCTTAAGGTACATCCAAGTGAGTTTTTGTACGTTTGAAATTCTCCTCCCACACAACATATTATATCCAGAGTAAGCACTAAAATAATAAGATTTCATGTTAGAATACATAACATTATATAATGTATAAGTAATAATAAATGTTAAATGAAATTGTCGTACCTATCTATAATGTTTTAAAAATAGGTAGGGGTTTTTTATGCAAGGAGCAAAACCAGGCAGCGGTATGATCTTGAACAGATATGCTCACTAGTTGCCAATGACGTCTGTATAACAAATCAGTTAATTAGTTTCTCTTATTTAAATAATTTATTAAAAGTTATTTAATAATTAAGAACTTACTCATGGATGTATGGAGCAAAATAAATTTGTTTTCCACCATTCTTTAAGGCAATGGTGATGTATGTTTGTGTTTCTGACTTCTTGTTTCCAATTAATTGAATGATTTAAGGGTCTAAAAACCCATATATACTGTGTTTCCCCTCATCAAAGCATAATCCAAAAAGATACCTAAATTTCAATAAGTTAGTACTAATATATTTAATAAATCAAAAGTATAAAATTTTTAATATTTGAACTTACATCATCCATAATTGCAGAACTGTTACATTAATTTCTTGATCTCTGGTTGCAAGGTCCAACAAATCAGACATGTGAACGTACAACGGTAGACTACTATGCCTTCCAAAAACATTGGCATCCCATGGAACCTCTAAGATGGTTGTATCTAATTATGTAGCAACTTCCACCAATGTCGCCACAGGATCATTAATGGAGAATATTTTCTTCTTTCGCAGAGGCAATTTTGTCTTAGGTTCCTGCTACTCATCAACAAACAAACAAATACTTAAATTAGTTAGAATGTAATATATCTGATATATAATTCTATTAATATTACTGCAAAGATATACCATAGAGTCTATAGGTCTGACGAGATGTTTAGGCCAGGCAACGAAAGTATGTAATGTCTCTGCTACAATTGTGACCTTTGATGTCGGCATAGGAACTGCAAGATCACCATAAAGGACCTTCTCCACCGTGACCTTCATGAAATTAGAAGGAAGAGGCACATTGTGTAACATTGTGACCCCTTCATAACACTTAACCAAGGCAACGAATCGGGTCAAAGAATTACACTCAACATATAACTCGCATTGGCTAGTTGAGCCAAAGTCATCCCCCGATAGATCAACCGCCGAACAACTCCCTTTAGTGCTAACTTTCTTAATAGGAGGCGGAGCTGGTTCATCTTCTACCATAATAGGTGGTTGCTGAGATAGTCCTAAACCCTCCCACCGCTTTTTGAACTCCCTTTCCATTTGCACATTAAACTCCTCCATGAAGCTTTCTTTAAGCTCTTGAGTTACCCCAGCCTTTAACTACTCACATAATTGTAGTAAATACTCTTGGCTAGGTTGATTGGACGATTGTTCCTTGCTATGTGATAAAGGTCCAAAGTATGAGCGAATCCCAACCCCATATCCAGTTACACAAACACGTCCAGGGTGCTCAGGTCGTTCAAGAGCAACATTAAGAATATCATTGTGACCACATGGATTAAAAGTCCCCTGTGTTGATTGCTCAGCAAGAGAATCCTAAAACAAATGAAAAGAAAATGTCAAACTTCAACACATTGAATTTAAAACAACACATAGAAAACATATTTCTTACAATTCGTTCAACTGTTTGTTCTGTAGACTTAGAACTCCTTGTCCCTAATGGGTTTATACGGGCACCCTTCCACATCTCATGTCGGGGTGGTGGGGATGAAGGCCTCAAAGAATCTACACTATTTATTTCCTCAATGGAAGTAGGACGTGCTTTAATCTTTTCTTCAAGCATCTTCACGGGCGGTCGGCGGTCGCGAGCGCGCTGCAGGCGGTCGGCAGTTTGCGGAGGCACGGTCGGGGGGGTGCTGGCAATGGAGTTGGGCGTGTGAGAAAGAAGGCAAAGTGTGAGAGTGAAGATGGGAGTGTGAGAAAGAAGTAGGAGTATAAAAAAAATTAGTTTTTAACGACGGTTCTCTAAGAACGGTCATGGAAAGCTTCGTTTTAACGACGGCTCACTTTTAACGACGGTTCTAGGGCGAACCGTCGTTAAAAGTGCAAAAAAAAATCAAAAAATTACGGGATTACCAACGCCTCGTTTTTTATGATGGTTGTCTCCAAATAGTCTTTGAAGGGTGTCGTTATTGAAGTATTTTGTACTAGTGAGAGAGCATATTGAAACTGGCAGACATAATTTTAATTGTAAAGGTTCAAGATCTCATAAAACAGACAATAGGGGCTTACATAATATGATTTAGTTACTATTTTGTGGTATGAAATTAGAAAACATGTAAGTATGCTTTGTTATACAGGTTACAATACTCATGTTTCATAGGTCCATTTTCAAAAACTAACACTACAAGAAAATTATGAAATAGAAACCAATTTGTAGAAACCAAAATAATTAGTTGTAATAGTAACTAAATTAGAGACCATTTTAGAAACTAAAAATAATTTGGTTTCTAAATTAGTTTCTATTATTGTTAAATAGTTTTTAAATTGGTATCTAATTAGCAACTAAGGTTTTAACTACCAATTATTTAGTTTCTAAATTTGGTAGCAAAAACCTTGGTTGCTAATTAGATACCAATTTA
>Ga0123342_1005264_pt1 | contig 18958 bp, 9 predicted proteins | sample Turbeawhitnodule_FD_89960 | JGI IMG/M metagenome (GOLD analysis project Ga0123342, IMG submission 89960) | Root nodule microbial communities of legume samples collected from Mexico - Turtle bean Mexico white nodule | ecosystem: Host-associated > Plants > Roots > Nodule | place: Mexico: Nepantla...
AGATCCCACATCGACTAGAGATTAGAGCCTTTCATTGTATATAAGTGGGTGCAAACCTCAACCCTATGAGCCGGTTTTATGGGGTTGAGTTAGGCTTAAAGTCCACTTTGTAATATGGTATCATGGTATCAGAGCCATTTTGAGCCTATCCTAGCCTTTCATTGTATATAAGTGGGTGCAAACCTCAACCCTATGAGCCCCGGTTTTATGGGGTTGAGTTAAGCTTAAAGTCCACTTTGTAACATGGATCATTCTTATCCTTTTCTTATATAATTATATGATAATAATTTAAATATTATATGATATAATATTTGAATATTTAAATATTGTATTTTTTGTCATATCATTATACTATTATTGTTAAAAGGATATTATATTTTAACATTAAATTTTAGTTACGTTATGTGTTCATACTACTCCGATTTTGTATATGTATACTCTTTTGCCTTGAGTAGGGACTCATATTTTTATACTCCTTTGACTTGAGAAAAATACGACATATCCAATAGAATGAAAAAGAAAAGTTAACGAAGTCAATGTTATAAAAGAAGATAAACTTATGTGAATGTTATTTTGATACCAGAATTTATTATTTTTATATAATTAAATGTTAATTATGTCATAATTTTACGATTTATTTGTAATAGAATTTTTTATATTAAATGTATGATACTATTGTGTCCCTGATACATTTACGGAAATCTTTAGTTGAGTGAGTTTAGATTAAAATGTATCACATCACATTACAAAACAAAGAGCACTAAAGAGTATTATTTTTAAAATGCAACATATTTTACAATTATATTTACTATTTTAATTAATTCTCCTATGATATAGTGTACATTTGTTACTCGTATTAAAATACTATAATTTTGAAAATGTTATACAAAATATTTTGGTGAGACTTTAGATAATTTGTCTAAAAGATATGTTAAACTTTAAAACCAAAATATTATGGGTAGAATTTATATTTTTATGATAATAAAAATTAATAGAAAAGCTAAATCTAGTTCACATAACATGCATTTACATTTGTTAAGAGTTTGGATGGTCTAAGATCCTTTAGATAAACTGTTGATATATTAGACGATTTATGACCTACTATGACCAAAAGATCATGTAAAAAAGTTTATGTTTTGATGATAACAAAATCTACATAAATGATTTTCATAGGTGGGTTTGGAAAGGTGAAGGTCTCTAGATGTTTTCAGTCAGCTCTACTTATTCTCTTATCAGGAGGGATTGAGGCAGATTCTTCTCTGGTCTTCGGTAAGTTGTGGAGCTGTAAAGTCGTGTCTTCTGCTTTAGTTACTGCTTGAAGGGTGTTGGAGAATAAGATTGCTACTAGGACAAATCTGGAAAGGCGAGGGGTGTTGGTGAAAAGCTCTTTGTGTTGCTTGTGTGTGAAGGAGGAAGAGTCTTATCGCCATCTGTTTTTCGAATGCAGTTTTGTTTAGCAGGTTTGATGTTCGTGCTTTAAGTGGCTGGGAGTGTCGTTTGTGTCTCACAACGATCCTTCGTCAAACTTTGTTCAGTTTAGGATGAGTCTGTCTTCAGAGTCAGTTAATGACGTGTGGAGCATTATGTGGGTTGGGGTGGTGGGGGAAATTTGGAACCACAGGAATTTTATCGTTTTTAACAGGGGTGTGGCTGATGCGTTAGAAGTGTGTGCTTTGATGCAAGCGAATGTGTGGTCTTGGATTTCTACGAAATCACGTTCTGCTTCTTTTCCCTTTTCCAACTGGTGTTTGGAACCTTTGGAATGTATGAGATTGGCCGTCTGATGTGTTCTTTAGATGCATTTTGGTCTTTAGTTTCGGGTAGTGCTTTGGTTAGCTAGTTTGGTAATTATAGTCAGATGTTGGATTTTGTTTCCTTTGTATAAGGGTTGAACCACCCCTGAAGTGGTTCACATTTATTTATTAACTTGCTATTAGCAATAAAAAAAAAACATAAATGATTTATTTGAATTTTGTAGGTTCTAATAATGTTTTGTACAATTGCAATACATTGGTACGATTTTGTTCATGCTAGAAAGTTTGATGAACGTGTTGATCGAGTAACAAGTTTTTATTATAACAGTTAAACAAAATCTTGGGAATACATATATTTACTAAAAACATGTTCAATCAAAGAGATATTATATCTAAAAACGAAAATAATTCAATTTTTATGTTTTGTGGAATGACTTTATTTGACCATGTTTTTAGTATATCTCTAAAATCCATTTTTTCTTAAACATATTTGTTCACATTAAGTTTTGCAAATATCTTTTTAAAATATTGTGAATATCTCTACAAAATTTCTAAATAGAAATAATTTGAAATTTTTTAAATCTCAAATACTTTGTTTTCAGTATCACGTATTATTTAGAAGGAAAATATTTTCCGATTATGTTTTGATTTGTTTTTGCTAACCTATATTGCAAATATTTTTAAATTAGTTTCTTAAACAAATTTGAAGCATAAATAAGTTGAGAGATTACAAATACAAGCTTTTTTGTTTTCCGTGTCTAACATAGAAAAGATGAAAATATGAAGATAGTGCAATATCAATTCAAGTATCAAAGGACAAATTCAAAAAAGGTTATATAAAGGGATCGGAAGTGAAGAACGAAAGTAAGGCAAGTCAAGAAAAAAGGTTACCCTTATGAGCTTTGTTTATGCTCTCTTTGAGAGTGTTCTTAATCTCAACGGAGGTTAAGAAGGTGTTAACCTGGAAAGGTGCGAACATTCGTTGTAACATTACTATACAATCATTAACTAGAAATAGAAATCAATTTTAGAGACAAAAAATTATTAATTTCTATATTAACTAAATTAGATACTATTTTATAGATTAAAAAGAATTATTGGTATTTAAATTAATTTATATTATTGATAAATAGTTTCTAAATTGGTATCTACACTACAAGAAAATCATCAAAATAGAAACTAATTTTAGACAAAAAAAATAATTAGTTATTATATTAACTAAATTAGAGGTCATTTTAGAGACTACATTTTCTGTTGGTTTCTAAATTAGTTTATATTATAGTTAAATAGTTTCTAAATTGGTATTTAATTAGCTACCAAGATTTTAACTACTAATTATTTAGATTCTAAATTTGGTAACAAAATCTTTGATCGCTAATTAGATATCAATTTAGAAATTATTTAATAATAATAGAAACTAATTTAAAACCCAAAAAAAATTTAATTTCTATAATGGTCTATAATTTAGTCAATATAACAACTAACTATTTTTTTTATCTTTAAAATTAGTTTTTATTGGATGATTTTCTTGTAGTGCAAATTAGCTACCAAAATTTTAGTTATCAATTATTTATATTCTAAAGTTGCTAGACTCAATTCAACCTCATTCTATATTAAAAACTATATATATATATATATATTTTTTTTTTCTTTGATATATTTTAGTCTTTTTAAATTTTTTTGAAATGTATTATTTTCGGTCACTAAGTAATTTAAATAATACAGTTTAAAGAGAAATAATGATTTAAATCACGTATGAAATATTAAAAAGCAGTAAATATAAAAAGCTTTCACAAATAAAATAGTGTAGTGCAAAATCATAAAGAAAAATATTTTAAAAAGCATTAAAACTCAACTTTACATATTTGTAAAAAAATACATATATTTTCATTGAAAAACCAAATAGAGTTGATATCCCCTCTCTTTTTCTAAACCACTACTACCACAGTGTTATCTATACATCATTTTCCAATCTTAAAAGATATTTTAACAAAATCAACTTGATATTTAATTATTTATATAGCAAAATGAAAAGACCAAGTTGAGGAAAAGAAAAGAGATTTGGCATCAACTCCACCATAAAAATTCAAGCAGAAAGTGTTGCAAAAAATTCAACCTACTCTCATTCTCTAACCAATGATCAACAACCAATAGTAGTTCATCATCTCAACTTAACTTCTTCTTCTTCATCACCTCATCACTTCTCTCTCTCTTGAAGCACTTCAACTCAAGAAGAAACTCAGAAACCATGGCAAACACTAATAACTTCTTAACCCAATTCTTAAATTGCACTTCAAAAAAACCAAATGCTTTATTCACCAACATCTACCTCCTCACCTTCGCCACCTTCCTCTTCACCCTCTTTTACTTCCTTGGTCTATGGCACAATTACCCCACCGCCGCCACTACCGCCGCCACCTCCTCCTCCATCTGCTTCAACAGCAACTCCACCACCACCACCTCCACCGTCCCATCATTGACCCACCTCGAATTCGCCGCCAGCCACAACATCCCGGACCCGCCTCCCACGGCGGCGCGTGGGCCTCACCTTCCGCCCTGCGGATGGTCCTTCTCCGAGTACACCCCCTGCGAGGACCAGAACCGGTCACTCCAGTTCCCGAGAGCCCGACTCGCCTACCGTGAGCGGCACTGTCCGGCGGCGGAGGATGTCCTCCGATGCCGGATTCCGGCGCCGTACGGATACAAACAGCCGCTGCGGTGGCCGGCGAGCCGCGACGCCGCGTGGTTTGCGAACGCGCCGCACAAGGAGTTGACCGTGGAGAAGAAGGGCCAGAACTGGGTCCGGTTCGAGGGGGACCGGTTCAGGTTCCCCGGTGGTGGAACCATGTTTCCGCGTGGCGCAGATCGCTACATTGATGAACTCGGAAAGCTTATTAATCTCCGAGATGGGTCTATCCGAACCGCTATCGACACCGGTTGTGGGGTACGTGGATGTTATTTCTTGAACCGGAATCCTGGTTCGCCTCTTTCCGACCCGGTTCCGTCTCAAACGCTTTTTTCTTACCACTGATTTTTTTTACTAAGCCGAAGCCATTCCTTAATATCATGCATTAACCCCAGTATTTGTCATTCGGCTATGCTCGATGCATAATTAACATAATTTCTAACACTTTCAATGCAAGACTAGTATTTAAATCTTAGCAAACAATTGTATAAAAATCACTCTTTATTTTTAAATAATACGAAATATGTTTTTAAAATGTCAAGAAATATTGACTAGAATAATTTCATTTCATTGATACTCTTTCAAGAAATTCTCACTTAAAATCTTGAAAATTGGTACAATTTTTTATAGAATTTTGGAGGGTAGAAAATTTTAGGTTTATGATGATTCATTGAGGAAGGTTGAGTACACCGGGTTTATGATGAACCGGGTTTACTTTTATTCTTAGTTTTTTCTTATTGTGCACGGATGGTATTTCCCCTTCCTTTTTTATGATGAATTTTTGGAATAATTTGATTTTTCATTTTAAAAAACTGAAATGAGAATGCAGGTTCATCTTGATATTAAATATGTAGTTGGGATGTTTACTTGTATATTCTTTTTGCAAAATTATCATTTCAATTTTTTATATATATATTTTTATATATGGAAACATGGTGAGTTAGGACATACTAGCCTATTTATTTATTATATATATATTTTAATTATTTTTTTAAATAAGCTTATTTTTTTTTATCAACAATGAATAGTGTTCCAACCCTTGTACATATCATTATCTGAATTAAGGTTTTAAATAAGCTCATAATTTCATTATATTTTTAATAAATAAATACAATGCCTTTGACGAAAGTTCCTAAGTGAGTTGACTTATTTTCACTCGTATATGGAATAGTTGAGATAACAATGGGTATTTTTGGAATATTTTATTCTTGTGGTCGTCATTTTTTAAATGTTGGACGAAATTTCCTAAGGAGTATAGTAGTAAAAAATTGAGTTTTGATGAGATCTTATTTGTCCCTAGTTACCCTTTTTTTTTTCATTTTCTATTTGGTATGAGAAAATAAATAAGTTAAAATGTCAAGCTGTTTGAGATCTCTATCATTATAAATGGGTACAAATATATGCGTATTTAATTGTATAAAATTTTACCTTTTCTCACTTTTCTTTTTCTCAAAGGGAAAAAGAGAATAATCAAGAATGGTTTTGCAAAAAATCTTCAATTTTTCCCTTCAAATCGAAGTAAAGCATAATCATTGAGTTATAAAATTTTCTCTCTTGTTGTATTCATTTGAAAGCATGTGCCTTTTTTGGCTTAATGGTATAACTAGATCTTGCAATATTAAATTACCAAACAGTCCAAACTTGCTTTTAGTTCACTTTATGGCAATCATAACCTGCTTTTCTGTTTGTGTCTTGAAGTTGTTTGTTGAAGAATAAGTGAGTGAAAAGCACAATAGGAAATTGACACATTGCAACCTAACCATCTCAATCATGCATTCCTTTTCCTAATCTATCAGTTACTTGCCCAAGACTTCACCAGTTCACCCCTCCATACCACACACCTTCCAACAAATAATGAAAATAATAATTTTATTATCATGTGCTCATACTTATTTTATATGATGAAATTATTGATTTTTGTATTAATATCTTTAAAACTCATATATAGAATTTTTGTTTGTGATATTTAAATTAAAATTCAGGTTGCAAGCTTTGGAGCTTATCTTCTATCACGTGACATTTTAACAGTGTCATTTGCACCAAGAGATACTCATATATCACAGGTTCAATTTGCTCTTGAACGAGGTGTTCCTGCATTGATTGGAATTCTTGCTTCAATCAGGCTTCCATACCCTTCAAGGGCCTTTGACATGGCTCATTGCTCACGGTGCCTCATTCCTTGGGGCAAGTATGGTACACCCTTTAGTCCCTGAATACTCTAAGCTCATACTTTGATAAACTTTTCAGTGAGTGTAAAAGAATAGAAAGTTGAATTGATTAAACTTTTTCTATAAATTAAAATCAGTTCATATCTATATTTTGTAGAGTTTTTCTTAGACTGCCAATGATTTTGTGTGTGTGAAGGTGACAGTGCATTGTTTGTGGTCTTGGCAGATGGAGAATACTTGACTGAAGTAGATAGAGTGTTACGTCCAGGGGGGTATTGGATTCTATCAGGGCCACCAATAAACTATGAGAAACACTGGAGAGGGTGGGAAAGAACTCGTGAGAGTCTCAAAGATGAACAGGATGAAATTGAGGATGTGGCAAAGAGTCTATGCTGGAAAAAGTTGGTGCAGAAGGACGACCTTGCAATATGGCAGAAGCCAACCAATCATGCACATTGCAAACTCAAGCGAAAGATCTTCAAGACTGGTAGACCCTTCTGTAATGAGGCACAGGATCCAGACACAGCATGGTAATATCACATTTTTCAGATTTCATATTCATCTCATCAAGGCTCATCAGTTGAACTAACTAGATTAACATATTGGACTGGTAAATTGATAATTATCATAGTTTGGTTGGAAGAAAACAGTTTCTACTTTTATTTTAGTTACAAAATGCAATCTTGTTTTTCTATTTTAAAAGATTTATCCAAGAAACAATGAAGGTAGAAAATGAAGTTATAAAAATAATAGAAAGTTGTTTTCTGCTTGTAATTAGAAGTACAGATATGTCTCATCAAAGGGAGTTAATTTAATTTGTTGATAAAAAAATTATCTGGTAATATTCTAATACATGCATGATTTATGATGTGTGTGTATATATATACATATATACACATTATTGACTATTAATTTTTTCTATCAACTACTAATATTAGTTACTTTACTCTTCAAAAGAGATGAATCTTAAAAGTTAAAACACAAAATGATAAATCAAACATCTCGGTGTTTTGGCTCCCTTTTTGGTACATGTGTTGGCTGCTTTTCTTGTGCTATAGGTTTTGGCTTTTGAGCACCTTTTGTTGTGTATCTTGTCAAAAGAAAAAAAGAAAACTGTTTTTGATGCCAAAGAGAACTTAGCAATGATACCAAAACTAGTTGGATGATAAAGAGACTTGGAAGCACAATGTGCTCTGGCAGATGTCAGCTTTAGTTAGTAAACCTATGTTTGATACACTATGTGGTGCCACCTAGCTCCTTAAGCTTGTATTGCATATTCTTCGTTGTTCCTTACTACATTTCTGAAAGTTCCATCATCTTATTGAGCAGTTCAGAAGATGATAATATTCTTCTTTTGCCCCTCCGATGTAATGTTCTTTTCTGAGAGAAAATAGTCTATCTAGTGTACAGTTTGTTCTCTAATTATAAACTATTATGTATAATAAGTTTATTGATTTTTATAATAATGTCCTAAAAGTTTTTTTTACATAGTTTCTGATCAGTGGCCAATGTAAATGTTTTATTAAGATAATGCATAGTAATTATACTATTTTTTTCAGTGCACACTTTCCTTTAGGTTGCTTGCTTCACCAAGCCTTTTTCATTGCAGGTACACTAAGCTTGATACATGTTTGATCCCACTTCCTGAGGTAAAGGACATCAAAGAAATTAGTGGTGGAGGACTGTCTAATTGGCCTGATAGACTAACTTCAATTCCCCCAAGGATTAGGAGTGAAAGTTTGGAAGGAATAACAGCTAAGATGTTCACAGAAAACACCCAGTTATGGGAAAAGAGAGTGGCATACTACAAAAAATTGGACCATCAGCTAGCAGAACGTGGGAGATATAGAAATGTTCTTGATATGAATGCTTACTTGGGAGGCTTTGCAGCTGCACTGGTTGATTATCCTTTGTGGGTTATGAACATTGTACCTGTTGAGGCTGAAATCAACACCCTTGGTGTTGTATATGAACGTGGATTGATTGGAACCTATCAAAACTGGTATGCCTTTCTTCCTTTGCAGGGGAAACCTGAGTTGTTTGTTGAAAGAGAAGCAATCTAGGTAGATAAAGTGAAAAAACATCATTTTTGTACGCATAATTAGATGACCATGCAAGCATTTTCTTAGTTGATAAATTGAAACTTTTTATGTGGTCAAGGACCTATCACTTATAGATTAAGTACACCCCTTCTAGTTGAAGTGTCACAGTTCAAATATGTTTTTCACACTGACACTAACACTTGTCTGATAAAATCAGTGATCAGACACTTCTAAATTCTAATTAAATATTTAATTATAAAATAATTTTGATCGGTTCATACACTTTTACAAATATAAATAATAACATTATGGTTTTGTTTGGATGATTTATATGATGAGAGTCATTCATTTTTTTATAACATTTTTTCTATTTTCTTAAAAAAATGACAGACCATATTATGAAAGATTACCTTTTAATTTTTGTAACACTCATTTAGGGTATCCTTTATCATGATATTTTGTACATATACTGTGTTGTGTAGCGTGTCCGTGACAAAATCCATCTTTCACAGCATACCAACGACAGCAACATTATGACAATGGAAGTTTAAATCATGTCTGCTTATGTGATACACACTGCTTATTTTCTATCCTTTGTTGTCCTTTACTGTAGACAGAACACTGTTTCTCCACTCTTGTACTATAAAAGTTAAATTTAAATTTCTTGTATATGGATGGTATAGTTAAAATCCATTACTCACTATTTTTGTCTTCTTTCAGGTGTGAAGCCATGTCCACTTACCCCAGAACATATGACTTCATACACGGTGATTCAGTTTTTAGCCTCTACCAGAACAGGTAATACTAAGAACCAATTAGATGTAATGGCCAAATCTAGAGAACTGGTTTAGTCTAATATGTTTCTAAATCTTCTTTCTCAAATTAATCAGTTTTCTACTGTAACACTGACAAACAAATCTCCTGATTAATATGACAAATAATCTGTATAAGTTAGATCTACTCTCATATTTAATTTGATATTAGAACATGATTTTTAATTTTAATATGATATTAGAGCATAATCTAGTCATTGTAATTTGTACATTTGTCTTCACCAATAAATTATCAAGTTGTTATTAGACCACATATTCATATTTAGTTTTACAAATTTCACACTCGATGTAATGGGATTGAGTTAGACCAATCAGGTCCTCAACATGAATGGAGCATTAGAGATCCACTGTCTACATTGATTACAATAGGGGGTTGAATTAGGATAAACTCAAGTTCTAAAAATTATTAAACACAAACCATTCCTAAATAACATGACCTGTGTTTCTTTCTAGTTACCTTTAAAACTAAGAAACACCTCATCCCAGCAGTGTGACTAACTGACTATAAGTAAAAAATTGTGAAACTTTGCTAATTTGTTGAGTTAATGTGTTACAGATGTGATATGGTGGACATTCTTCTAGAGATGGACCGGATTTTGAGGCCACAAGGTACTGTCATTTTGAGAGATGATGTGGATGTGTTGACGAAGGTGAAGAGCATTGCAGATGAAATGCAATGGGATGCCAAAATTACAGACCATGAAGAGGGACCTTATGAGAGACAAAAGATACTGATAGCAGTGAAGGAGTATTGGACAGCCCCTCCTCCAGAGAGAAACCAACAAAGCAACCACTAGTTTGATTCTATTCTTCTTTTAGTGTCAATTTTCTGAGGAATCAATTCTCTCAACCCCGATTTTTGTGAGTGATGCAAGGTGAAATTTTCTTTGCAAATTTATGGCCCCTGGAATGTTGAGGCATTCTTTCTTCAAATTTTAATCTAAAGGCAAGGGATGTATATTGATAGGAACAGGAAAAGAAACTGACAATGAGTAAATACCAACTGTAATGTTTGATTACTTTTGTTCCCTTATTCAAAAGCTATTAATTATTGAATATCATAATGTCCTAACATTTCTATTTATGTCCATGCAATGAAACATCAGAAAAATTGTGTGCATTTTCATGCCCTTGATTCCGTTTGCAATTCAATACTTTCTTCTGTCTTAACATGTTCAACCAAATAACATCAGAAAAACACCTTTTATGCGTAACTTTCAAGCACCAAGTCCAGTGTCACTGACTGCAATAACTGGATATAAAATGGGCTTGGTGTCTCTATGAGTGTAGTGAAGTTCAGGTCCTCTTAACACTTCCTCAAATTGAGATATTTAGCAGACACAAGAAAATGGAGATGACAGGAGAGAGATGCTAATTCAAGAAATTGGGAAGGGAGAAAGTAAAACACCATTCAAAGTGAAAACCAATTCAAGCTGAAAATACTCTTCAAGTGCTTTGGCAGTTAGTGATTTTTACTGCATCACATGATGCTGACTTTTCTGTCAATGTTGTCCAACTTGATAATGCTTGAATCTGTAAGGACTCAATTAGCACCCCAAAAATGGATCCTATGTTCCCGAGATGGGTTACACAACTTATCAAAAACTGTGTTGCAAAAAAGAATCTTTTTAAATTCTTCAAATTGAAGAATAGTTACTGAAATATGAATAAATCTCTTCTTTCCACTCTTAGCTTGGACAGAATAAATTTAAGAAATTAAAAAGATAAAAGGATCTACGCATTCATTCTACCAAACTAAAATCTCAGAAATAATCTTTTCACTGTATTATAAACGAATGATGAAAATAGGAAATAGAAAATGAGATGCATCAAATGATCATGTACTTTTGTTCCATAGCAAATCATTTCATTTCACAGTGAATTTGTTTAAGCTTAAAAATCAAGTCTTTTAAAAAAGTGATGAAAAAAAAGTGATTTTTACAACAACAAAAATTAATGTTTTTTTTCATTAAATATGTCTCTTTCTTTAAAAGTAGTTTCCAAACCAATTTATTTTAACAAGTCATTTGAAGTGGCTTATAAAAAAAGTCATTTGAAGTGACTTATAAAAAAAAGTCATTTTCAGCTTATTTTTACTTTCTGTTGTTTTCCTAAAAAAGTTTAAGTAAATATCTAAAAAAGAATATTAAGTGCTTTTTTCTGTCAAGGAAAGTGATTTTTCTAAATAATGAGGATATCTCTATAGATTAAAAAAAATGCCTCACATTGTCTTCAATGATATCAACTGTGACATTTTTTCTGGGATTCACTTCACAAACAAACAGAGTTGCATTTTCTCGAAGGCCAACTTCACCAAAGGTTGGTGAATCTTGATCATTTCAATATTTCGAATTATAACTAATCATCAAGATAACAGGTATTATTGTTATGCTCAAAGGAAACTTTTCCCACTAAATATGTTTCTACAAAATTATAAAATTTACAAATTTGAGCCTAATTTATTCAATAATTCACCCTAAATCATTCTCAATTTTATTTTTTCTTTCAATATAACTAAGTTAACGAGGTATATATATACACGAGTTACTTACAATTTTGCATTCAGTATGAAAATTTTATTGACTTTTCATTAAAAAACACATTTTTTTTGTCGGGATAACAAGAACATGCATTGTTAAACTATCCAACAACTTGTTTTCAGTTTAGTCTGTGGCCATCATAGTGTATCTGTTTGTACCTCATGATGACTTTATGTTTGTTTTCAGCAGACACAAATATGAGATTTATCTCTTCCTTCAATCCCTAAGCCTCAACTGAATAAACTCAAGAAAATAAAAGATGAAAGAATCCACACATTTTATTGTACCAATCTCAAACTATAATACCAGAAACGAACTTTTTCACTTTATTAAGAAAAAGTGATGATGTATGTTTGTCCTATAGGCAATTATTTCATTTGAAAATATAGCACTTGAAAAGTAATGAGCATATCTATGAACACAAAAAGATGCCCTCCCATTGTCTTCAATGAATATCATCCATGTCAAAGTTTTTTCTGGAGTCCACTTCGAACACAGAAGCCCTAGTTCTTCAAATGTTGACGAGCCATGTTCCACACTGTAAACACCATGTGGGAATTGAGCTACCTGTTAAAATATTGCAGAAGTGACAGTGGATCATTATCTCAATCAAATTGACTGAAACTAAACAGCACCTTTAGTTACACCATTGACAGAAATCATGTGAATGGGGAAAGAGAAAATCACAAACCTGTATTCCAGACATTTTCAGCATTCTGTGCTGTCACGAGCCGCGCAACACAGTAATACTCCTAAAAGCAAAGCATGGCAAATGCTGTTCCAAAGCAATAAAAAAGTGGACAATGAAGAGATGGTCAATGATTGACTAAAAAGTGCTTGAGCATCCAAGGAAATGATGATTTTGATTTTGAAAGACTTTGGTTGTTGGGATGATAGGAAAATGTACTGTCAAAATTAACAAGAAGAGAAGTGACAAGAAGAAGGAGAAATCGATGCTTCTATGCCTAGGTAGAAGTAGAAGCCACAAGAACTATTTGTTTGAGTGGAGAAAGGATCTAATTGTGTTGTGAGTTATTGACCATTCCATCTTGCATAGATAGAGAATATCAAGAGTCAAATACATGCAACCTTTAATTAGCTCCAATGGTTTAAGGTTACGCTTTATATTCATATCAACTAACAGCAGAAACAAATATTCATGTCACAAGTAAGGGCAGGAACAAAGCCAACAGCTCAGAAACTCATCAACAAATAATGTATTACCATTTCTGCGATTCTTCAACAGCTTGTGACACTTGAGGGTCAGGGACCTGAAAAAAATTATGACAAGCAAAACCTTGATCACACAGCCATCATCACAGGCAAGAATCAAAGCATATCAAAAAGTTTAAGGGCATAGAAGTGGACAGATATTGAGTTCTACTACTGAAATGAATATACAAAAACCTCAAAGGGCAACATTTTTTCTTTTTATAGTAACAATAACAACTCATCTTGTCTATGTCTCTGAAAAATACGATAGAGCTTACAGAATATACACCTCTAGTTGGTTTCTGCTACTGTTGGTTTTCTTTTTCTTGTCTACTAAATCATGAACTCCAAGATCATCCTCTTTTACTAGAAGCTCAGGTACTGCTTTCTCTTTGTTCTCCGTCTAAATTCAACACAGCTTAAAGAATCAGAAAGATTGGAAAGAAGAAACTCAACAGTACAAATATAATGAGTATTCAAAAACCTGAATGGAAGATGCAATTGCACTGTTCAAATCGCTATCTTGTTGTTGAACACGAGTTTTAGGAAGCCAACCTTGAGATAAATCCTGAAACAATGTTTCATTGAAAGCAGGTGGAACTTTAGAAAGCATACAGAATGAAATTAAAAACAACATGGCATGTTTCGATCTGTGAGTATACATTGCAAACAGTTTGCTTCCATCGTGAAACTCCTTCCCAGAACTTTCTTGAGGCCTCTGCTGCTTTAATCCTTTCTTTCTCGGAGTCATTGCTCATCAACCCTGTTTGACGAATCGGTTCAAATGCAGCAACTTTCGTTACCTCTTCCAGATGGGAAGTAGGAGGTGGTAGGGACTCAAAAGGTTGAGGGAGCCCATCATCAGATGAATCCTGAAATAATTTTCATTGAAAGCAAGGTGAATTTTAGAAAACATGTAAAAGTAGAAGTAACAAACAATATGGTAAGGTTCTTGCTGTGAGTATACATTGAGAATATCAACTTTCACGGATGAAGAAGAACATTCTCCCTTCTCCATTTTTGCGGCCTGTATCCATGGTTGAATACTTGCCACAGATTGTGGAGCAGCTGCAACATTTTTTCCTTCACCCAATAATCTAGTCACAGATTCTTAGAACATGTTTAGTACATTTTCATTTCCAAGAAAATCATTAAGATTAAAGGAAATAAAAGAAGCTCTATGAACCAAGTTGTCATACTTGTGCTCTTCAAGAAAATGGGCATTCCTAGCGTCATTCAAATTGCTCGCATATTTCTGCAAGCAAACCAGATAAGCAAAAAGTCAGAAAATATGAAAAAATGCACGAGATTTTCAGGATTATGAAGAGAAAGACAAAGAGTGGTGGACCTTCCATTTCTGGACTGGGACAGACTCCGGTGCTCCGGTGATGTTGATGGATTCTGCGACGCCGTCCGACATGGCTATGATTAAGTTTGTGTTGGTGCAGAGAAATGTGTAGTGTTATTCCAATATTTTCGTATGAATATGATAATGATTTCGGGAATGCATGCAGTTTTATAGTTGAGCTTTGTGATGGTACCAAACGTTTAACTCAATCCTAACTGCCAACACTTTAATCAGGTTTTGCGGTTTTTTTCATAATGTCTTCTGGTTAGTTTTAAGGTTTGTTTGTAACTACTTTGGTTTTTATTAAACAGATTTCATTAAATTTCAACTGTTTCATGAGTAGCATACGATGATTATGTTCTTTTTTGTATGTTACACAATTAATTTCAACTGCTGGATCACTTCTTCCAAATAATGACATTTTATCAATATATGTATGTATTTTAGTGTAGGTTTAACTGAAATTCTGCAATCTATACCACCTAAATTTCTCAGTTTTTGCTAATTTTAACTTCTTTTTTTCTTCATGTGCCACTGGTATGCACCTGGTGTCACTTATACAAGTGTTATATTCAAGTAATACGTTTTAAAGTGACAAACATTATTAACGTATATAAAGACCACATTTATATTTATACGGAAGTGTATCATGTTGGATCTGTCTTTTATATAAAGACCACGTGTATCTATCCATCTTTGAGGGTTCAAATTCAGAGTTTGAGGGTTTGCACTCATGAACATGTAAGAGAGGGTAGAGTTTAGTTACATGGTTAACTAGTTGTATAGATACTTAGTCATAGGTGGATAAAAGATGGTACAATAACAAGGTGTGGGTCTTGTTATGTTATGTTTGGAGATAACATTTTGATTGCCTTATATCGTTTTTGTTTGGAGAACCACCAAAAGGTAGTTTGGGGGTTTATATGTTGGCTAGGGAAAATCGATGTCTTAAATCTTAAGGAAAGGTTAAATGGGGAGAATAGAAAGGAAGGATACTATGTTGAGGTAGGTTTTTCCTTCAAAGCGGAAGATGAAAACAAAAGAAAATAGATCTAGGTATAAATTGAATTGTCTCGATAGGTGGACCAAGTCATAATCAAATTGTGACATGTTTGGACAATCAAATTGTGATCAAATTGTGTTTTATGCATGTTTTTGGGTTTATATATCCTCCTCGTAGGATCAATTTGTTGATGTTGACAGTTGGTTATTTGGAGCTCTTCAGCCTGCTGTCAAAGATCTTGTTTAGTAGTTAGATTTTAGTCTTGTTTGAGGGTGTAGTCTCTTTGGTGGATTGATGTAATTGTATTTGTTGAAATTTTGTATCTTGATTTAGTAGGTTTATGGTTAATGTGTTGTAATGTCTGGTGGATCCTTAGCTGGTTAGGTGCTAAGAAACTTGTTTTTGGTGTTTTGTATAAGGGTTGAGACACTCCTAAAGTGTCTAATTTTATTTTATTTATTCTTTGCTGATAAAAAAATATAAAATAAAAAATGTTTGGACTATTATGTTCTTAAATAAAAAGAATTGTGTCATGACTATCAATTATAGTTTTTGGCCTAATGTTAAGCACTCGATCCAACAAACCTTATCCCTAATCTAAAACCTAAATTTAAGTTTTTGCAAAAAATGTAATATAAAATGATATTAAAGAAGTATTTTAAGAAAATATTTTGATGACTGTTTTAACAATAATTTAATGACCGTATCTATGAAAGACATTTGTGACATGGATAACAATAACTATTGGCTATGTGTATTTCCACTACCAAGACGTGAATAACATAGATGACATGGTTAATGATGTTGATGTGGAGTTCAATTTAATTTCACACTTCAATAACAAACACAATTATAGATGAAAGCAACAACATTAACTATCATTTTCATTGTTACTTATTGATTGAATATATTGAATTTGTTAAGTCATACCAACAACACTATTACAAAGTTCATACCACAAAAAAATGTTGTTAGCAAAAGTTGATGTCCTGCTTGATGTCCTGCTTGGTGTCCACTGAACAATATATTTTATTTTTCTTTAGTTTCAAAATTTGAAGTGAGAATTTCGTAGTTCACCTCTTATACTCTTTGTTCAACTTTTTCGTTTGCATCTAACATATTATTTTTAGAAAGAGAGTCAACATTTGACTCATATTTTAAAGTTTTAATTTAGTCAAACAAAACATTTATCTCTATTTTATATTTTCTATAAGCTTGGGACAAAATAGGTGACTCAGAGAGAAGTTTATGGTAAACTTGTATGAGTAAATGAACATCAGTAAATCTAGCATTCAATATGAAAATTTCATCGTCTTCGGTCAATATCAACCATGTCAAAGTTTTTTTTTTCTGATTTTTGGAGTCCACTTCGAATACAAAAGTCCTAGTTCTTAAAATTGTTTCACACTGCAAACAGCAGGTGGGAATTGCACTACTAGTTAAAATATTGCAGAAATATAGTGGATTTCAATCAAATTGACAGAAACTAAACAACACATTTCTGATATGAATGATCGTGTGTAGAAGCGTCTAGGTCCTCTCATAAGAGATTTTGAAGAACGATTAGGCTTTGGATAAAGGGAACCTTTAGCTGACTTCCGATTATACCAAGAACAAGAACAATGATAAAGAATTGAGAAAAGGAAACAAAGTGCATATATTATTCATATCTCAAATAATAGTTCAATACTCTATTTATAGAGTACTAAAGATTACAAATGATAGAGATAAGTTATGTTAATTAAATATCAACTAAAGATAAATGATAAATGATAGAAACTACTAATTAAATCCTAACTAGTTAAATCTCAATATCTACTAATTAAATCTTAACAATCTAACAATAATATTAATCAAATCCCAAAACTTTAGGATATAACAATCTCATTGAGAAAAATCATGTGAATAGGACAAGAGCCATGTGAAGGAGTATTCTTTTGAGTGAAGAAAGGATCTAATTGTGAGTTATTGATAAGGTTCTTGTTATGAACATACATTGAGAATATCAACTTTCACCGATGAAGAAGAACATTCTCCCTTCTCCATTTTTGAGGCCTTCATCTTGCAACAGATTGTGAAGCAGCTGCAACATTTAGTAGAATTTCAATTTCCAAAAAAAGCATTGAGATTAAAGGAAATAAAGAAACTCTGAACCACGTTGTCATACTTGTGCTCTTCAAGAAAATGGGATATCAGTGAAGCAAAAAGTCAGAAAATATGAAAAATATGAATGTTTTTCTTGTTAATGAAATACCCAATATAAAAAACAAATAACAGAAAATAACTAACAAAAGTATTTAAATTTAAAGACGAGATAAAGAAAGATGCAAGCAAACTAATTAAAAAAATAAAAAATATCAAGCTTAATGTTATTATAAGACATGGTTGTCCATTAATTGACCTTCCTATACATATTGGGAGATATAAGATGAATATTCCGAAAGTAATTAGTAGTGTAAACAATTGTGACAATTAATTGAAATATATGTAAAATGAAAGTGGTTGAGAATAATATGTTTACCTTTTCTTTCAATTTCTGACCAAACAATTTAAGTAATACTCATTCTTATGAGTATTATTGCAACTAATCATAGGAAAGATATATGTTAATTCATTAATTGATTGAGTACACGTATGTTTTTGTTCAATTTTCATAGTTTTTATATGGTTATTAATTTTTTAACCTTTTCTCTCTTTTCTTTCCTTATATAATTTTTTCTATTTTTCTCAATTGTTCAACTTGTTTAAAATTTACAAAATTTTCTTAAATTTTATTACAATTTTAGTTATATTTTTTTTTCTTTTTGTATGATTTTTTTCAAATAGTATACTGTATTTCAAGAAACAGAAACCTCAATTTCATTTCATTTCATGTAGTATTTGTTTCTATAGAGACTCTGTTTACTTATACCAAATAACGAAGCTTATTCATGTTTGTTTCAATTAATTTGCAGTGAAAGAAAAGCAAATGAATGGATGAAAACACTCTTTCTTACATTGAAAAGAAACAAAACGAAAGACGTGTGACTTTATATTATTACATTTTTATCCTTATTGTATAATTGTATAAAAAAATCTTCAAATATATACATATTTTTTCCGGCTCAATTTCCTATCTAACACCATTTACATCTTTATTTCCCTATCTAACATCCTTTTGTTTTTATTTCCCTATCTAGCACCCTTTTGTTTTTATTTCCCTATCTAGCACTCTTTTATTTTTTATTTTCCTATCTAACACCATTTTAAAAATAAATAATAAATTATTATTTTTTTAATAATTTTAATTTTGAATGCATTAAAAAATAAATATTTTTAATGTTTAAAATAATTAGAAATATAATTAATGAATAAATAAATGAGTTTTTACAA
>Ga0123342_1005265_pt1 | contig 18956 bp, 9 predicted proteins | sample Turbeawhitnodule_FD_89960 | JGI IMG/M metagenome (GOLD analysis project Ga0123342, IMG submission 89960) | Root nodule microbial communities of legume samples collected from Mexico - Turtle bean Mexico white nodule | ecosystem: Host-associated > Plants > Roots > Nodule | place: Mexico: Nepantla...
GTGGAACATAATTTAATGGGAGGTCTTTTAAAATTATTGTGTAAACCATAATAAACATAATTTTACTAAATTTAATGAGTTTTAATAATATTCAATCAATATGCATTTAAAAAAAATATTTTTATGACATAATTTTCACAATCTATGTTAAAACAAAATGAGTATATATATATGATCGTCTATATATTTGATTTAAAAGGTTAAATATTACTATAATCACTAAAACAATGTATTAATTAAGAACTAAGTTTTTTTTAGTTTGAAATACTAATTAAAATCAAACTACTATAGATTTGATGAATAGTCAAATTAGTAAAAATAAAAAATATTGATACATAATAATAATAACATTAATAGCAAAAGTAAAAAAAATAAAAAAATACAATAATTATAAAAATAAAATATTCTTATAATCAAAATATACTACTCAAAATATAATATTATTTTATTTTATCAATTAAGCATTTCTTTATATCTACGTGTTTAATCTATTTGCATTGATGATTAAAAATATGAAAAAAAATACACTATTACAAGAAAATCATAAAAAAAACCAAATTTTAAAAATCAAAATAATTAATTGCAATAATAATTAAATTAGAAACCATTTTACAAACTAAAAAAAATATTTTCTAAATTAATTTCTATTATTATTAAATAGTTTCTAAATTAGTATCTAATTAACTACCAAGATTTTAACTACCAATTATTAAGATATTAATTTAAAAATTATTTAACAATAATAAAAACTAATTTAAAAATAAAAAATTTATTTAATCCCAAAAAAATCTCTAATTTAACGAATATAACAATTAATTATTTTTTTTCTTTAAAACTAATTTCTATTTTATAATTTTGTTCATACTACAAAAATAACAAAATTTTCATTCAAAAACTCTTACAGAATTTTATTTTATTCATTTATTACCAGAAGGTGATGCATATAGCAGTAGTGGCAGTTTCATTGATGTTGATGAATGCTTAAACAAATCCACATGATCTTGAAAGAAGAATCAATTTCACTTTTCTTCTGTTCATGATCACTCGCTTTTGGCCAACTTCTTCTGCCCCTTATAGAAGCATCACTGTCAGGAGCAACAGTGGTATATTAATAATGTGCCTTTTTCTGCATATTTTTTAGCATAAAGTAATGAACCCACGTAAACAAATATAAAATATGTCTGTTGCATGCAATGTATACAAACTTACTCACTAACATGAGAGAGAATAAAGAATAATGAAATAAGCTGGGAGCCACCAGATTTCTGGATACTTTGACTTAGATGCATTGAGAATAGATACAAAAGATATTCTTTGATGTAGTCAAAATCATTTCCATAATCTTCCAAGTGTTAAAACTCATAATTAATATAAAAATTTGCACTCATAAACAACTACACTTTAGGGTTAGCAGCTATGTTGCCGCATATTGAGGTAACATCCTGTAGTTAAAACCAGAAATATTCAAACTTAAATTCCGGCAAGTAATGATAATTATAAATTAATTCCAAGGTGTTGACCACACGAGTGGAGGATCTTGTAAACAAAACTGATAGATCACAACCCTTTTGTTCTGTGTATATATTTATGTAACAGTTAGCAGAAGTTATAGGCATGGAGGTCTAATTGCAGGACACTAGTGAGACAAGCTTGAAGGCAATTCAAAGACTACATTCATGAATGTATCTTCTATCATGTGCTTTGGGACCATGTTGCTTCAACTATCTACATGATAATGACATTTTGATGTATACTTAATATTGGTTACACATGTTTTGATTTGCATGGGTTGAGGTGCAAATGTGGTAAATTATTTGAACGAGTCATTAGTTGTTTATTAAATTCATTTGTTTGACCAAGGATGGATTATTGCTTGTTTGAAGGAATCAAGTGGAAACTTTATAGTAACTCATAACTTGTGTATATGCATTTAGAACTATTGGAATAATTGTAGTTGTATTACTTATATTTACTTAAATATATACTTTTTATTTAATTACATTTTAATTTTCAATAGTTATATAGAATATTCTAATATATATATATATATATATTCTTTGTTACTATCATTTAATTTTCTGTTTAATAACGTATTCTTCTATTATTTTTAAGTTAATGTTAGTATCTATTTTTAAAATTTTCAACAACATTTATTTTTTAAAAAAATATGTTTTTTCGTCCTTCTACTATAACACGAAATTGATTTTCATTCCTAGTATAAACTTTAGATCATCCAGCTACTCGTAGTATGAAAATAATTGGAATAAGTTCTTTTGTATATGTAATTGATTTAATTTGAGGTTCCACTTCATTAACATATTGGAAGTAATTATAATGGACATTAGTCTCCAATCAGAATAACAATAAATTTTGAAAAAAAACTAACAATAATTTTATATGCAAAAGGACTTATTCCAATCATTTTCATGCTAAAGGTACTTTAAAGTTTGAACCAAAGCTAAAAAACAATTTCGTATTATAACATACTAACGAAAAAAATATTTAACGATTTATATATATATATATATATATATCAATTTAGTATGTTTTGCCAAATTGATTAAGAAACTATTGTGAAAGTAATGACGTCGAGACAAATATAATTGTGTAACATATAATACACTTGTCATGTTCTTAACTTTAATAATATTCGGCCAATTTAATAAAAATGACTAAATTATCATGTTTTTTTTTAGTAGGACCTAAATTGATAACTTTAAAATAATAGGATGATATTGAAGTAAACTTATAGTTGTAATAGGTTATTAAAGCCCATTATAAATCATCATATGAATATGAATTTCTTTTTAAAATAAAAAAATGTATTAAATAATATATTAATTTAGTTTCATATGCCCAAATATCTATTAAATAATATCATTAGTTTAGTTTGCATGGTATAATTATCTTAAACAAATTATTTGAGTTTGTGTACAAATATTACATTTTTGTAAGGGTTTTAGCAAATGTTGCTATATATATATATATATATATTTCTATGTTACAGTGAATTTGTTTTGCAAAAAAAAAAAAAACAATTTTTCCTTTGAAGATCTCTTCATGTGCAACTAGTAGCGTGGCGAGTTATAATAGATAGATTACCGATGAAAGTCAATCTAGAGAGTAGTGGAATAATTTTGGAGAGTAAATTATGCGTTATGTGTGGGGCAGAAGATGAAACAACAAATAATCTCTTCTTTAAATATAAAATTGTCTGGACGATGTGGTGTTGGAGTAGTTGGTGGTTAGGGGAACTCTCAGTCTTTCATGTGGAAGGTAGAAACCACTTTCTACACTTTTTTATAGGATGGGTTTCGAAAACAACGAATAAGGTCTGGGGTAATATGTGAATAACAGTGATTGGAGAAATTTGGAAATAGAGTAATAAGTTCGTGTTTAAAAATGGTAGAATGGACAATGATGAGATCTTTACTTTAGCACAACTAAAGGTGCGTGCTTGGATTAAAATTAAAAAAAAAAAAATTGACTTTACATACTTACAATGATGTGTGGAACCTAAGGAATGTTTAAAGTTTTTTAGGAAGAAGTAAATGTAGAAAATGTAGTTGGGTATGCGACTGGATTTTAAAGCGTTTAGTATTGTTTAGGTGAGTGGTACCTCAATTTAGATTCATGGAAAGGAAAGATTATAAGTAAGTTCAAGGGAATAGGCTGGAATGGGGGGAGATCTTTCGGTAGATGGTTAAGATTTAAAAGATTGAGAATTAAAGGGATTTATGATGAGTTGCTTGATTGGAAGGTAGGTGTTTTCCCCATTGAGAAGTGCATTTGTTATTACTATTTACACTGATTTTCTTGGTTTTGGTTTTACTACTGAATAAGGTTAGATAAAAGGTTTGTTAAAGAGTGTGGACTGGGATGGGGGGAGAGCCTTTTGGTAGATGTATGAGATCATAGAGAGTTAAAGGAACATAATATATGTCATGATTTGGTAGGTTGAGAACATAATTTGCTATTTCTTAGTGAATATGATCTGTCAATCTTACATGTACGTGTATATTGATTGCATTTGAGTTAGATCTTTCTATATACCTTTGCATCTCATGAACCTGCCTTAGTATAAGGTTGGAAAGGTTTTCTGGCTTGCAGCTTCAATGTCTGATGATTGGATGGAGGCAACAACTATTCTGGACGTGAATGTCATGAGTGGTGTCGTGATGAAGTGGAAGAAGATCCCAACTTGGGAGTTAAAAGATCCCCCACTCTTTCATTGCCTACACATTCTTTAAATCCCTCCACCAGATAGATTCTTTAATGCTCCTCCTATTACTCCTAATATCTCTCCATCCTCCATACTTGGAATCTATATTTTCTCTCCATAAGCCTCCCTTCACTGTGTATAGTAGCCAAACCCATTTTCATAGCAAGGCATAGTTAAATGTCTTGATGCCTTTAATCCCTAAACCACATTCCTCGTTAGAATTGCACACTTTTTCTCAAGCAACCCAAACTGTTTTCCTTCCTTCCTTCCTCCATCCCTATAGAATTTTCCTTTGAATTCTTATAATGACATTTGCCACCGCCACTGACATCTTGAAGAAAGATAGGTAGAACAAGAGGAGGGAGGTTAGAATTGATCTAAGCATACAAAATTCTTCCTACCAAAGAAAGGAATTTTCCTCGCCATCTGTCAAGCCTTTTTCTGATCTTATCTATGACTCCATCCCATAAACTAATCCTCCTATGTTCTCCACCAACCACCATTCCTAGGTATGAAAAGGGGGTTTTCATCACTTCAGAATTTAGCATCGAAGCATAATTCATCATCTGGGCATGATTTACATCCACCCCTCCTAACCTACTTTTTGAAAAAGCCCTTAGGCCTGATGCTAACTCAAGACATTAGAGAATTTCTTTCATGGACAAATGCATTATGAGTACTTTCTTTATTAAAGAAGAGGGTATTGTTCGCGTTATGTAACATATTAACCTTAACAATGTTGCCTCCAACCTCCACACTTTGCAGTAGATCATTTGAGACTGTCTGTCTAACTACCAGTGCTAACCCTTCAACCACAATAAGAAAGAGGAAAGGTGTCAGAGGGTCACCTTATCTGAGTTCCTTACCTGGTATAATTTTTGTTGTTGGACTTCCATTAATCATGATTTATTTGTCTTATGAAAGCAACTTATGAGTTTTTATGAGTTGTTTTCATTATCAATTTCAATATGTTATAATTTGTCTTAAGAATTTCTTACTTTAGATCAACTTTATTAATATTTCTAATTCGATAAAAAAACACTATGAAAAATATTCTTCCCTCTCCTATTAATAACTAATTATATGTCAATTTAAAAATTAATTTAAATTTTTTATTAATAATAAAAACTACTTTAAGTATCAATAACTTTTTAATCTCTAAAATAATATATAATTTTTTTTTATAAAAATTTCATGTTAGACATCACTAGCTAGGATGACACTTCAAGTAACAACAATCATTTGTCATTACATGAAAAAACTATTATTAAAAAAAATAAAAAAAATATGGAAGAACTAGACCAAAACTCATATGTTAACAAAACGATACATAGGTAGACTATACTTATTCATAAAGAATTCTAATGAGAGACTAGATAGAAGCCTATTATACCAATGAAATGATTATCTATGAATAAATCATAAATTAACAAACTTTTCAGCACACACATTTCCTTCACACAAATTTAGTCAACATAGTAACTAATTATTTTTTATCTCCAAAATTGATTTTTATTTAATAATTTTTTAATTATAATTAAATTTTTGTATTCTAAAAAACATGTACAAAAATAATTATTACGGGTGACGTGTGATCATTTTTTCAGTCATAAAATAAAATAATAATTATCATTGATTACGTCACTTCATTAAATTCAAAATATTTTATTATATATATATACATATATTATTAAACATTTATTTTAAAATATTATAATTTAGTTATTGTATTTCTTCCGGTGTTATCCATCTCTTAATTAGTTTTCATGTTATTTTATTTGTGGAGTTATCCATCTCTTAATTAGTTTTCATTTTATTTTATTTGTGGAGCAACTATTTTATTAAAAATATCATATTAAAGAAACTAATTATATAGTTATATAATTTGCAAAGATCAAACTACATTTAAAATAAATACAAAATACACAATATTTAGAGAAATGATGACTATTTTTTATAACTACAATCTCTACTAAATAAATAACTATTTTTATTGAAAGAAGATAAAGTAATTAGAAATGTCCTTTTAAATGATGACACAAACGATGACGAATGGAGTAAATTTATCTCACAATTGTTAGAAATGAAGAATAAAGTGAAATTATGAAGAAGGGATATATAGAGTCGAATATAAAGCAAATTAAGAATTTCGAACATTTACATTCCGCGCGGAACAAAAGGACACCCAAATTTAGTGTCTTAAGGTATTGACATGAAAGGATAAAACGTTAATTACCTAAGTGATGTAACATATTATAAAACAAAACAACTTATCATTATGAGTAAAAATCTTTTACAAATGCTCATTACTATTGAAAACCCTTCATAAATACATACAGGAATCAATCCTGAGTGACACTTGTCAAATGAGATACAATGAATTTAGATCAGTTATGATAAGCACTAAAGCTCATTCATTCATTCAATCGGTCCATTTGCACTTTATTCGTGGATTTTGAACTTATGGGACTTGTGTATTACTTGACTATGAAATATTGAGATATACTACATTTATGCAGTCAAATTAAAAATGATTTTAGTGGAGATCATCTAATGCAATGTTAGACCGTCTACCACAAAATAAAAGATAATATAAATAAGATTACACTATAAGAAAATCATTAAATAAAGAGTAGGTTTAGAGACAAAAAACAATTAGTTGCAATATTGACTAAATTAGATAATATTTTAGAGACTAAAAAAATTATTGGTATTTAAATTAGTTTCTATTATTGATAAATAATTTTTAAATTGATATTTAATTAGCTACCAAGATTTTAGCTACCAAACAATAACATCTAATTTAATCAATATAAAAACTAATCATTTTTTGTCTCTAAAACTTGTTTGTATTTAATGATTTCTAGTGATGTTATATGACTTAAAGTTGTTTCCCAACGATTTCAATAGTAAAATTAGTCAAACAATGTTCAAAACCTATATATAAATACTAATGTAAAAAAAAGGGGGGTTTTAAACGGCTGTACATAAAAATAAAGTAGATGATCATAAACAATAAAAAAAGCATGTTAACTCTCAAGTTTTTCTAATAATGAATTCTTCATCAATCAGTAAGTGTATCATTCATTCAATCATTTAAATAGAATTTAATTAACCAAATATGTGTCAACGAAAGACAATTGAATCTCATTAATGAAATATGTATCCATTAATTTATTTAATACCTTACTCGTCTTCATGTTTCTACTCATAAGGTTTTTTTTTTTTTACCTTTTACCTCTTGAATCACATGTAGATTGTTTAGAAAACTAAACAAGAGTTTATTCAAAGACATAATTGAATTATCAACCTCATTTTCAAAACAATTTTCAGAATGACAGTTAAACTTAGAAAAATACCATACATTTAGCACAATAAGATATTGAAAAACAAAACTTTTGAATTCGTTGTGAAATTATAAGACAATCAACTCAAAGGAGTTTAACCTTCCATGTGGAGACAAAACGAATAACAAAGAAAAAATAAATAAATGAAAAGTAGTAAATGAGATAAACATATCTGCATGTTCTTTTTCGCAACACAACCAAGATTTGTGACGAAAGTTACTTTTTAATATATTATATGTTTTATTATATATATGTCTTAATTATTATATTAAATATATTATATTTTTATATTATTAATTCATTAATATTTATATTTATATTATAATAAAATAAATATACATAATTATGTAATATAAATAATAATAATAATAATAATTAAAATAATGTTAATAATATAAAAAATATTAATAATAAATTTATAAAAAATATTAATAATAAAATTATAAAGTAATAATAATATAAGAATTAAAATAATTTATTGGAGTGAGAAAGATCAAAGAAAGCATGAAAATTAATAAATAAAAATAATAATAAAAAGTAGTAAACAAGACAAACAAATTTGCATGCTCTCTTTTGTAACACAATGAAGATTTGTGAGAAAATTTACTTTTTAATATATTATATGTTTTACTATATGTATGACTTAATTATTATATTAAATATATTATATTTTTATATTATTAATACATTAATATTTATTTTTATATTATAATGAAATAAATATAAATAATAATAATTATTAAATATAATAAAATTTTAATAATATAAAAAATATTAACAATAAATTTATAAAAATATTAATAATAAAGTTATAAACTAATAAGAATAAAAGAACTAAAATAATTTATGAGAGTGAGATCGAAAAAGAAAGTACGAAAATAAATAAATAAATAATAAAAAATAGTAAACGAATCCGACAAATTTACGTTCACACCACAACGAAGATTCATGAGAAAAGTTACTTTTTAGAACATTATATATTATATATATGTTATTATATATATATATATATATATATATATATATCTTAATAATTATATTAAATATATTATATATTTATATTATAAATTCATTAATATTTATATTTATGTTATAATAAAATAAATATAAATAATTATATAATATAAATAATAGTTATTATTAAAATGTAATAAAATGTTAATAGTATAAAAAATATTAATAATAAATTTATAAAAAATATCAATAATAAAATTATAAAGTAATAATAGTAAAAAAATTAAAACAACTTATTGAGTGAGAAAGAGCAAAGAAAGCACACAAATAAAAATAATAATAAAAAGTAGTAAATGAGATAAACACATCGCCATACAACTAAGATTTGAGTAAAGTTAGTTTTTAAGTATATTATATGTTTTATTATATATATATATATTAATTATTATATTAAATATATTATATTTTATATTATTAATTCATTAATATTTATGTTTATATTATAATAAAATAAATATAAATAATAATTATTATTAAAATATAATAAAATGTTAATAATATAAAAAATATTAATACAAAATTTATAAAAAATACTAATAATAAAATTATAAAATAATAATAATAAAATAATTAAAAGAATTATAATAATAAAAAATAAAATTTCAATCACACCTATCACACCATTCATAAATTTTGATAAATTTTCTTTCATCCCACCTTATTTATCTTTATTCAAACAATCTCATTTTCCTCTCAAATTCCCTATCTCAAATTCTTCCTAATTCAAACAAAAAATTAATCCTCTCTTTTGTTACTCATGCTAATATATTTAAAATTGTTTTAATCTTACTAACTTGAATCTCATATAAATTTTTTAAAATTTACTAGTGAATTATTATTAACAAGCTGGATAACGAGAAAGAATTCGACTCAACAAGTAACTTGACTTTCTTAAATTTTTTCGGATCCACCTGATTCACATTCCAATAAGAACCATTATAATTACTATAAAATAGGGAAAGAAAACGAGACTTAAATGGTAAAAATAATAATTATATAGATATAAAATTTGCAAAGATCAAACTACACTTTTTTTTATAAAAAAAAATAAGAATTCAAAATACACAATATTTACATAAATGAAGAATATTAAATTCACAAATTAATTTAAATCTCCGAATCAAATTTGGGGAGCTGACATTAATTTTATAATGGAAGAGAATTCAGGTTTATTCGTTTATATGAAAACAACATATAATTTTATTGTTTATATTTAAAATTTGCAATTTCAATTCATAATTTTTTTGTCATGTATTTTTTAATTTAAATTTATCCGTAATTTTAGTGTTTGAATTTTCTTTATACAATTTTGATCGTTTGATTTTTTTTAATTATTCATAAATTTATTTAATTTTAATTTTTAGTTTTAAAAATTTATTAAATCAGTACCAAATTACATTTAAAAAAAATAAAACCTTACACCCAAAGTCTCCTTTTTCAATTACGTAAAAAAGTTACGAATGTAATATATTTCTACTCGATTTCATAATTATGTTCAAACTAACAAAAAAAATCATTACCGATAATTAACTTAAAAAATAAGCAAATATATGAATAATTTGATTGTTAAAGAATTTAAATTGTAAAACAATAATAATAACCAAATTACGAATTTTATAAAATATAAAAATCAGAATTACAAATACACCTAAGTTTTATTAATTTATTATTGTAAACATTAGGTTATAAACCAGTCTTATAAGGTTGAGTTAAGGTCTTCACTTCTTAAGATGCTATCAAAGTCATTTAGGACATGTTTGCTTCTATGTATGTACGGTTCACAAGTAAAGATATGAGAGAATATCAATAATTTGGATCCAAGGTGGGTTTTGTGGGAAAGAGAAAGAGATGATATAAGTGTGAACAATAAATATCCTCTTCCTTTTTTTGGGTCGCAAATTCTTTCCTCTTAAAATGAAGAGAAACAAAGGGAAAGTCAAGTCAACTTGAAGTTATTTTTAAATTTACCCTTATTAAATAAATTTAACTAACACTAATATTTTAATAAAATGAAATAATAATAATTAATAATAATAAAAAAATTTAATAATTTTTTTATACTTATTTATAATAAAAAAATTATAGAATAATTATTATCATAAATATAATAATACCATTTACATATAATACAAAAGTATTTTCTAATTACAATTTTTAAATTTATGAATATTTAAATTATTTATTTCTATATTACAATTGACAACTTTTACATATATTCAAATTTTTACATGTAAATTATTTTTTTGTCAAGTAAGTTGTATTTTTTGTTCAGAAATTAATTATTGAACTATATCGGATTATATTACTAATAATTTTAATTCATCAAAATTTATGCAAAAATACATATTATTTGATTGTTCTATTTTTTTAAAGACTAGGGCAAATTTGTAATATTACATTTTAAACCTCTAATGTTGTGTTTGGATTGAGGAGTGAAAGTGTGAAGATTTGAGAGAAAAATGTGAAGAAAGTTAGTGTGTTTGGATTGGAGTATGTTAGAGTGGATTTGTGAGGAAAGTTAATTGAAGTTGGTGAATGATATGATAGTTGAGAGAGTCTATGAGTTTGTTAACCTTATCAGACCATGTTATCATGCCGCTGTCAGACTATTCATAAATATATAGTTTCACACACGAGTTGAAAAGTCTCAACATTGGAGAATGTGTTGGAGATAAAATTCACTATTCTTAAGTTGCATATTCAATATTATAGCCTCTCTCTCTCACACACAACCCAACAAATATGAATTAATAACCTAATTAAGAGAACCAAAACACATGCATTCATACCAATTTACTACCATAACTCCCAAGTCTAATAGCATTTGGCATTTTGTTTGTAAAGAAGACAAATGCAAGTGGCTGAGTCAATTACAACAAAGAGTCGCTTAATTTACCCAATAAAAACTAATAACCAAAATAACCATAATGAAGTTCTTCCCACACTTAATAAATATATACTTAGTACAATTTTCTTAGCTACACACCAAATATTTTAGCACAACTTCTTTCAATATATGTTATATGTTATGATTAAACATTACAAAACTCATAAATATTAAGAAGTGAATTTTAAATTCAATTTAATTTTATATAATTTTAACTTATAAGATAATGTTTGTGTCTACTTAATTATGATGTTCTTATTTTTAATTGATATGAGATTACAACCATAAAAACGCGTCCTAACGCGTTATGATATTCTTATTTTTAATTGATGTGAGATTACAACCATGAAAATGTGAGATTACAACCATGAAAACGCATCCTAACGCGTTATGATATTCTTATTTTTAATTGATGTGAGATTACAACCATGAAAACGCGTTTTTTTTTTTATCAAACTTAAAGCAAAATAGCTCAAATAATGCATATAAACACTCTCTCTCATGTATATCATATTATAAACGCGTAAGAGTAACAAAAAAATTTGTTGTCTTTAGCTTGGCTTGGTTACAAAAACCTCTTTTATGATTACATCATCTCTTGGTCCAAATTCAAAGCTTCCTCTCCCAACACATACCTTTGTACTCACATGATAGCAACCAGAGGAAGTGTCAAAAGTGTGTGTTTTGGAGAGAGATGATGTTTGTGAGTTGAATGGATTCACATTCACGAGAGGAACGAAGGCAAAATAGGGAAAAAAGGTGAAGCAGTTTTGAGGGTATAATTGTGAGAAAGTAAGCCATAGCTAGCTACCTTATACCTCATGTTTTTCTTCACGCAAACAGCTAAATGTGGAGGTTAAGCCTTTGCTCCCTCGCGTGCCTTTTAAGACTTCTTCTTTCCTATTAAATCCCCTCATTAAATCTCATTAGCCCCACCAAACGTATCCTAGCTAAATTCTTCCCCACAACACTCCACCCTTCTTCTTCCCTTCCTCTCTCCACCAAACAAACTTCATCACTCTCACAAAATCCTACCTCCATAACCTAATCATTTCACACCCTTATCACCTTTTATCTCATCACAATAACAACACTCATAATTCATCATTCTAGTTAAAGATGAGTGGTAGTGGTGCTGGTAGCAGCACCACTGGTAGCCCTTGTGGAGCTTGCAAGTTCCTCAGAAGAAAATGTATTCCGGGTTGTATCTTTGCTCCGTATTTCGATGCGGAGCAAGGAACAAACCATTTTGCTGCTGTGCACAAGGTTTTTGGGGCTAGCAATGTGTCCAAGCTTCTCCTTAGCATTCCTGTGCACAAAAGGCTTGATGCAGTCATCACCATTTGTTATGAAGCACAATCACGCCTCAGAGATCCTGTTTATGGCTGTGTTTCGCACATCTTTGCCCTTCAGCAACAGGTATATAGCTATTGATTTTGATTTAATCATAACTCTTGATAGAATTATGAATTGACCATGGTATGATAATGTGTGTTCTTGGTATCTGCATTATGCTAATTAATTGGTTATATAATTGTCAGTTTTCAATTTCTTCTCCACCTACACTAAGCCAATGTAGTGAATCACTGAAACTTTTATGCTTTCAAGACGTTTTCTGTTGACTGTAGAATGAGAATCATAGTTAGAGATTAGAAAATTATCAGATTAAGGGTTTTGAGTTTGTTTCAGGCTGTTTGTTTTTATATAAAATTGCTAGAAACCGTAAGTTAAACATTACATATATATATATGAGTCATGTAACGTCCCAGTTTATTTTGATTGTTTGCTAGCCAATAAAGTGAAACCTAAGAAAAGGCTTATTTTATGATGTTCACATAATAAGAGTTCCATGGTTTTCAATCTCATTTTGTAACCCCAAAAGAATGAAGAAAGAAACGAGTTTCTGTTTTTGTCTTTTTAATATTAAATCACTTCTGCTACAGTTTCTACTGAAACTGCTATGCAAAGGAACCTATCTGTAATATTTTGAGTTTCTTTTTGTACAAGCAAATTGTGCCTCCAATCCTTGAAGTAAAGGACAACAAAGATAGCATGCATTGTAGCAGTAGCTTGTGGTTTTGTGCCCTGAGGAAGAAAAGTGAGGTTTGAGGAAAGAGGAAAAAAAGGGTAGGGTTTGGAAGCCATGGAAATAAGGGAGACAGTTTCTAGCATTTCAATTAAATCCTTAACTCTTATTTGATTAACAAATGATGTGGTCGGCTGTTACACAAATGGTTAGTCTATGGCATGGGCCATTACTTCCTTGCTTCTTGCAGGTTTTGGGGAGATGGTCGGTTAGTTCAGACCTTCAAACCAATTTCATACACAAAATTAAAATAAACCCTTTTGTCTCTATCTTTTCATAAATTCATCACCTTCACAAAATCAAATTCTTCACACTCACATCCTTATCAATCTAATATATTCATTTCTATAACAAAATTCATCTTTACAGTAAAATAGATTATGGAAATCTTAACACATGACTATCTCAATTTTTCTAAATACATAGCCTGTGTTAATTAACTATTGCTGGGTCTCTAAAATATATAATACTACAATTTTTAAGAAAATATTTTATTAATTAAGACACTAACTAATTATTTATATTTAGTAGTGCATTATAAGTTTCCTAAAATTAAAAAAATGGACTACCCAAGAACCATATCTGAGTCTCACATAGTACCTAATATAAGTCTCCACACACACACACACACACAATCTCATTTTCTTTAAGATGTTAGTATTTTTTAATATTTCCTTTTAAGTTTTAAAATCACACATATTAATTCGTAATTCTTTGATTATTTAAGATTTTCTATAGTTGCGTAAAATATGGTTTCGTAGAAGGAAGTTTTTGTTCCTTTTGCAGTAATCCACCTAGGAACTATATTTTCTTTTCATCTCACCTTTGCCGTAAGACACTTGGAAAATAAATAAGTTATAAATAATTTATGTTGAGTTTTTAGTAATTTTTTTAAGAAAATATGTTTAGCATTTCTCAAATGGAAATGCATTTTTTGGCTCGTGCGTGTGTGTGTGTATATATATATATATATATATATATATATATATATATATATATATATATATATATATATATATATATATATATATATATATATATATATATATATAGAAATCAAGGTTTTTGACTGTTCTAAAAGAATTAGCTCATATTTATGTGCTGATGTATACTAGTCATTATTAAAAAATTGTTTTTTATCAGGAAATAATTAATTGAATTAAAATTTATTAAAAAATTGTTAGTATTTGAAATTATTTCATTAACATTGTTATTGATAGAACCTGTTTTAAAAGAATCACATATATTGTTTTTTTCCTTCAAGTTTAATGATGCTTAGTTGTGTATCTTTTGGAAGTATCTTTGTTTGTACAAAACTCTTGCTTGTATATTTTCTAGAAGTTTGTTTAAAGTTACCGTGTTCATACTTGTATTATGTTTTCCTTAATTAGTCTTAAACTTTCTCGGGATCCTCACCTTTTTTTTTATTCATAATTACTAATTAATTATGAAGGCATTATTATTATTATTATTATTATTATTATTATAATTATTATTGTATGTGAGAGAATTACCTATTTCATTTCTAAATAATTTTATCTTTCTCTAATTTTCTATTTGAAGAAAAAGTTGCATGAAATGGAAATTATTATTATTTTCACTTGAAAACGGAAAATCTTAGCATATTATATTTAGAGAAAACGATACCTGTCTAACACAATAAAAGAAAAATATAATGTGTTTCTGAAGGAAGAAAAAAAATTGATGATATCATTAACTTCTGTAATTTATTTTAATTTTATTTTCTTCTTTTCACATCATCTCATTTATCCTACATATTCTTTTCTAAAAAATTTAACCTCTATCATATATTTATATAAATATTTTGTTTGTTCGAAAATAAAATCATTTGTATGATACAAAATTTCTTTGACCAACGTATAAAATATTATGATAAATGAAAATTTATTTAATGAGTTTCAGTGTTCTAACATTTTTTGGCTTCATTGTTCTAAACAAAGGTGGTGAACTTACAAGCAGAACTCTCATACCTACAAGGCCACTTTGCCCAAATGGAGGTACCTCATCCGCCACCACCTCCTCTAACACAATCGGTGGCGACACCGCGATTCTCAGTGAGCGATCTACCATCGACCACCGCAGCGGCAGCGGCAACCGCCACTTATGACCTGTCTTCACTTTTTGATCCAACAGGGCAAGTTTCATGGGCCATGCAACATAGGGCAATGGACCCACGTCAATACATGGGTCATCCTCCATCAGCTTCTACTAGGGTTAACGTTCAAGCTGTGGCAGGTGACCTTTCTCACAGACATGGCTCTCCTCCATCACCTCCTGCTTCAAGCAATGCTTCACCATCTCTGTCCCTTTCCAAATGATCAAACATATTTTCGGTATCTCAATGAACTAGTTAATATATATTTTCTATTATTTTATATTGGAAATTAGACTAGCAAGGGATCTTAAATTTTCAAACAAATCATAAACTATTTATTTATAATAACTATGGTTATATATATGTATATGATTGTTGTTTTGTTTTCTTCCTTTCTTTATCTTTTATTTTGGGTTGGAAGAAGAAAAATTGCAGTGGATTTACTAAGATTCACATGAATTGCTTGCTAGTTTTCTTTTTAAGAGTGACATAGTAAATTGCGTGGCTCTAATAATTGGGTTGTGACTTATTGAAAGAAGAGGATGCAAGCACATTATGATCACATATTGGTCATTGTTCTTGAACATTTAGGGGAAAGTGGGAAACATTTAGGTGAAGTGGGAATATTTTTTATTTCTGTTGGGTGAGTCTATTTTGTTCTTAGAGTACCCCCACATACTCTAATTTTAATTTATAAAATTTATTTTACTGAAAAAAAATAGTGGTCATTGTTTGACAATGTTTGTTTTTTGAACTTGTGGATAGAAAAAACACTTTGAAAAATGTGTTGAAGTTTGATTTTTTTAGCTCAATAGCATAATTTGTATAATTTATTATGAATTTGGGTAAAAAGAATTTTATTATTGATTTGGAGAAGTTGTGTCTCGTTTATACAACTTCATACAATAAAGTCATGAACGTGCTTTTGCACAAAGAGTTCAAAGTGAAAACGTGACACAAATTTATGATTTTATTTGAAATCAGTTTGTACTGACTCATACGTTTTTGTTAAGTTTTGGATTACGTTTAAATTTGTATCACGTTGACCCATACAATATAATCAAAGTGATCTAATTTATGCACACTTTATTATTTGTGTGTGGAACAAATTCAACTTTGCTGATTTTTCTTTTTAAAATATTATTTGTATTTTGTTTTTCATAAAATAAAATAATTAATTAAATTATTAAAATATTAAAATTTATATAAATTAAAAAAGAGAATCATTTTGTTAATGTTATAGATTATAATAATTATTAAAATAAAAATACATTATTAAATTATAAATATATTTTTATTTATTATATGTATTTATTTCAATTTAAAAGAACGATTAGTTAAAAGATTAAAAAAATTATATAAAAAAAGGAGAATCCCTAATGTTATAGGTTATAGATTATAATAGTTATTGAAATAAAAATATATTATTAAATTATAAAAAAGAACTCTATTAAAAGTAGTTATAAAAATAAATGTTTTTTATTTTATCATAGGTAATTTTTTTTTATTGTGTAGATGATTCTTTTATCATAAATAATTATTTAAATTTAAGAAAATAGTTATTTAAAGGATAAAATTGCAAAAAATTTGTGTACAAAAGAGAGGTGTATCTTCTTTATATATTTATATATTGTTATAGATTATAATAAATATTTAAATAAAAATGTATTATTAAAATTTAGAAATATTTTAATTATAAGTAATTTTAAAATTAAATAGTTATTTAAAAAAAATTGTAAGTAATTTTTTTATTATGTAGATGACTATTTTGCAGATAGTTATTTGAATTAAAAAATAATTATTAAAAGGGTAAAATTGTGTATCATAACCTTTTTTATATTTTACTAGTGTGTATCCACTTTTTTCTTTTGATAAATAAATAAATAATTCTTATAAAAATATAATTAAATTTATAAAAAAAATATGTTCATAAAATGTATTATAAAATAAATAAATAACTTTTATAATAGGTAGTATTTTCGGGTAAATTCCCTATCTAGCACCATTTACACTTTTATTTCTCCATATAACACTCTTTTGTTTTTATTTCCTTATCTAGCACTCTTTTGTTTTTATTTTTCTATCTAACACCCTTTTATTTTTTATTTCCTTATCTAGCACCATTTCAAAAACAAATAAACAAATAATAAATTAAAAAAATGATAATTTTAATTTTGAATGCATTTAAAAAAATATTTTTAATGTTTAAAATAGTTAGAAATATAATTAATGAATAAAGAAATGAGTTTTTACAAAATAAAAATAAAAAAGTAATAAATTTAAATGTTTAGTTTAATTTTTTTTAAATGAAGAAAATAAAAAGTTAAACTCTACAACAACATAAAAGTTGAATCTATAAACATAAGTTAATATTTATTTTTATTATTATTGATGATATAATCATGTTAAGTTCCAGTAAAAAATACAAGACAGAATTATTAAAAAACTAAGTTGAATAATGATCGATATGAACATAAGAGAACAACATGATCGAATAAAAAATGTTCATATCGTCAAACACTAGGACACACATAAAGAACCTGTCCCAACATTACTGTGCACTTCTCGTCATTAATTATGTTTCATTTCGCACAAACTATTTAATGTACCATTGAAGAAAATATTAAATGAATGATCATCTTTTATTTATTTTTCTTTTTATGATCAACATGTACTTATTTAGTATCGCCTTATATATCTTATATTTATCTTATTTGGATTTTTTTATATCTTTATCTTTATCTTATTTTGTTTTGCCTTTATTTTATATCTTTTATGTTTTTAGTTATTTTTTTTGTCATTCTTTATTTATTTCTATTTTTTGTTTTTATTTTATTGTTGTTGTTTTTATTTTCTAGACTGGTTTATTTTTGCATTTTTTTCTTATCATTTTTAAGCATTAAGTGTAACATTTGCTTTAGTTTTGTTTTAGGATTTTGCATTTAAGGTAGACACTTCAATATTATTTGTGTGTCCACTATTAATTAATACTAATAGACTTTGATTTTTTTTATAATTATATCCTGTATTTTGTACTTGAACTTAACATGATTACATCATCAATAATAATAAAAATAAATACTAATTTATGTTTATAGATTCAACTTTTATGTTGTTGTAGAGTTTAATTTTATATTTTCTTCATTCTTAAAAAAAAATTAAAACTAAACATTTTAAATTTATTACTTTTTTATTTTTATTTTGTAAAAACTCATTTCTTTATTCATTAATTATATTTCTAACTATTTTAAACATTAAAATATTTATTTTTTAATGCATTCAAA
>Ga0123342_1005266_pt1 | contig 18948 bp, 7 predicted proteins | sample Turbeawhitnodule_FD_89960 | JGI IMG/M metagenome (GOLD analysis project Ga0123342, IMG submission 89960) | Root nodule microbial communities of legume samples collected from Mexico - Turtle bean Mexico white nodule | ecosystem: Host-associated > Plants > Roots > Nodule | place: Mexico: Nepantla...
ACTATTGGATTCGTTGGGAGACGACTTGGGGTCATCTGACCACAACTATATTATCATCTCTCTAGTGTTAGACAAGTCTACGCTAGAATCATATTAATTTGACAGCAAAACGACAGCTATCAGTGAGCAACTGGAGGATGTGATAGTTTTAATTTGAATGCTCTGTTTGTTTTTAAAACTTTTGATGTATATATTAAAATCCCTATGAAGAGGGATATTTGTTTTAGATACTATTATAAGATAGTTATATAAATTCATATGTTAAGTAGATAGTGTTTGTTTTACTTTTATTTTATTATATATATATGGGTAAAAATTTAGGGATGTTACAGTTTCTCGTGAGAGGCTATCCATTTTTATTAATTCATGGGATGATATGTCAAAGGTCGATTGGAACATGCTCTGGAAGGATGTTCAGGTAAGCTTTACATTATTATCGTTATCATTAATATTCATTGATTAATTTTAATTTGATGATATTATTTCGCAAGTAAATTTTGAAATCCCTTATGTGGAACCGCTTCAATCAAAGATTATATCCAATATTAGACTTAAATTCCGTTAGTTTAAGTCAACACTGATGACGAAATATATTTTTGGCAAACTTAAAGGCGAAAATCCTTATTTAAAGTACAAATACATTGATGAAGAGACATGTCATCTTTTTGTTCAAAGTCGTGAATGTGAAGCTTGGAAGGTAAGTGAAGTTACTTAACTATTTTTATTTATATAACATTAGTAACTTAATATTATTTAATTCACTTCTTTTATTTCATTTATGACAGGATCATCGGAAGAAAGCTCAAGAGATAGCTTTAAAGAAATGTTACCCCACACGTACTGTCTCGTTCAAAGTATCAAAAGCTTGAGCAATCACTAATTGCAGAAAAGGAGCAATCCAATCTGAGGACTGGGTCTGAGATTGATACAGGGGTCACTTCTCCATCACCACTTTTGCGCCGTGTAAAATGGAAGATGGTCCGAATTAAAAAGTCGGGTGCATTTAGTTCTAAGCAATCGAAGATAGTCTTAGAAAAAATTGTAATTTATTTTTATCCTCTTTTGTATTTATTTTAAAGCATTAATTATATTAAAAACTTATATGATTTTTGTCTCTTGTAGGATTTCTTGCTTGAGGAAAGCTCTCAAGGTAGTTTTGTCCTTGAAAGTCGTCGCGATACCCTGGTTGAAGAAATTGGACGACCTGAGCATTGTAGTCCTGTTCGTGCAACTTAAAAATGGGTTGAAATTAAACTATATTTTGGTGCTACACCATGACATTCATCCTCCTCCTCCACAGAGACCAAAGCAAAAATGAAGAGTAAGATACGTCAAGAATTAATGGAGGAGATGAGAAAGGAAGTTGATTGAATGCGGTTAGAGTTGCAACATGAGTTTCTTTCGCAATAAGTTTATGCTAAGCCGATTGAGGCACTTGTTAGTCTTGTTCCCAAGAGCACAAAGAGGAATTGTGCGGCTCCTACAATATCAGGGGAGGATATCATTGGGCAAACGATCCAATGTGAGCTACTGGTAGAGGACAACATGCTTCCTCAGGTGGTGGTCATTGTAAAAGTCTTTCAAGAGGCCACCACCTTACATAACGTTCATTTCCCCTAATGTGGCGAAGGTAATAGTTGAAAGAATATGAGTAGTTGATGCTTGTGTTCTACTACCTTCAGATGAGGTAACAATTGTGGTCAATGCATTTCAGACATTCATAGCCTAGTCCAGACACCTCATTCGAATCATACCAGAATCTTCGATTATAATTTCATTTCATTATATTAATTTATACTTATATATTACATCTAATTTAATACAAATGTTCTTTATTTTGTAGAAACCTCGTCGGAAACCAAGTCCGAAAAAGAAGCTTGAGGTTCCGATTGACGATCCTATAGCTTCCTTAGTTGTAGCTGCTAGGGAGATTGGTCGAGACCCTTTAGAAGTTTCGTGGGATGATACGTGTTTTGAAATAAACGCTAACATGCCACTATATACGTACATGTCAAATTTGTTAGAATTTTTAGCTCGAGATCGAGAGTTCAATATATATTAAATTATTATTGATTATGTTTTAACTAATAACTTGTAGGTTTTTGTATGGAGTTTCTATCATTGAGGGGAAGGAAGATGCGTATAGAATATAAAATTCCACTCATTGTTATTTATGACCACTTCAGTGTATCAAATCTGTGAGTTTATAATAGGACATATGGTAGAAGTAGAGGTAGATAACACATAACTGAATAGGAATTTGGAATGCAGTGGCAGAAAGATTAAACTTGGTTATAGGACTGGAATGGTCGCAGTGTTAATATGAATGCAATGAATGTATTAGAGGGTGGAATATCATGGCAGGGTAAGCCTGATTTTGAGGAGGGAGAGCAGATATGGTGAGATGGTGGGGCCTGATGTGTGTGTGTGATTTCTGTGCTGAATATTATGCAGGGGAAACACTGGTCTGCATGTGTCTTCTGCGTTGAATACTATGCAGGTGAATACATGCAATTGAGTGTAGGCCATATAGGGGATGATCTGATTATTGAAAGTTTATATGTTGAATAATGATAGTTATGTTTGGTCTGTCATGAAGCTATATTTTCTGGTGGTTCTATGGGTGAGAAATAATAAATGCCTAGTTCCACGAGGATTATATGGAGTATAGGCTAATCAAAGGTGGCTGGGGGAGTATATTTTGTCTTCTGTGCAGGGTTCTGCAGCAGTTAAATGGACACAAGGGAAACTAATGCAGGTTTCAGATACTCCATTGTGACCTAACTCACTTTGGTCAAGGGGAGAAGAACTGCTGCAAAGCAAGGAATATTACGAAAGTGGACTTTAAGTCTAATTCAATCTCATAAAACCGGCTCATGAAGTTGAGGTTTACACTTATTTATATACAATGAAATATTTTAATCTCTTGTCGGGATTTCCAACAAAGAAATGCAGTGATTTGACTAAATGGATTTAGATTTGCATAACCTCAGGTGGAATTAAACTTCTGCTTCTTCACCTTGGTCGGTTTCGATGAATATAAGTGGCTCAAATCCAAAGGAGTCTCGGGCATTGAAGTCACATGGTTACGTAAGGGTAACTTGGAAAATCAGCAGTGTACATACCACTCACATTCACATATGATGCCTCCAACACAGAGTACCCTTTCTCAACAGAGTGCACATGTTTATGCTGGCAGAGTCAATGCAATTACACACATACAAAATAACCTATTATGAAATAGAACTGAAATGAATAAAAGAAAATAACCTATTATGAAATAGAACTGAAATGAATAAAAGAGAACACAAAAGAGTAAAAAAAAATATGAGAATGAATATATATTTTTTATTATTATTCAAATCAAAACAAATAGTTTGAATATATATAAGTACACTCATTCTAGATTTAACTTAACTATTGAGGAAAAGAATCAATAATTAATAATTAAATACTATAATCATAAAGTTATTAATCTCTATAAAAATTAGAAACAACTAATAATTAGAAAAAACATCTAATTATTTTCCTCTATAAAGATAAGCACGGATAATTAAAAAAAACTGCACAATTAATATTAGTATCCTTTTATAATTATGGTATTTGTATCCTTTAATATAACCTAAGATTTTTCTTACACGAATTAAAATACCTTAAATATATATCTTATAATATATTTCTTTATGTTGATAAAAAAAATAAAAGAAAAATGTTTTTTTAATTGTAACATAAGACCTAATTAATTTATGTTTTTGTAAGGAACAATTTTTTATCACTTCAAAGAAACACTTTATTTTTAAACTTTAACCAAGTCAACTTTAATTTAGTTTGGATTGCGTTTTGTCCTAAAAAAACACATTACCACAGGCCAATTATAAAGCTATCCAGCACTTCCTGGCAAAACAAGTCCCAGAAATATATTTGGGCACAATAATATTTTACACAATGCAGTTTTCCTTAGTTTTTTATGTATGCAAATAATATCACTGATAGCCAGAATATTTGTTTCTATTCTTCGAGAATTGCCAGAACAATAGTATACAAAATGATATCATCCAATTGAACCCGCAAGAGAATTCCCGGCACATGACACTTCGTTTCAGCAGGGCACATCAGTTCCCTGCAAGAAGAGAATCATCGATTATCATAAATTCTGAAGCCCTTTTATATTGTTCAAGAATTAAAAATTGGTTCTAATAAAATTATTTTTTTCAATAATGACGAAAACACAGTAACTCAGTAGAATATTGCTGAATAACAAGACAAGTAATTGCTGGCAACATAGTATAAAGTTCTGCTTATTAGCAACTGGTATTTGATACAAAAGAATGTGGCTTAGAGAATTGTAAGTACCTGGCGGTGGTTTGAATAATTTGGGGTCAAGGGGACGACCTTGCATCTCAAATTCCATGTCATAAGCAGTTTCTAGAAAGTGACTAAAAATTGAGAACCACAAAATTTATTAGTTTCTTCTGCACCCTAAAGTTGTGAGAGATAGATATTGAGAAATAGCAGCAGAGAAATTGGCTTTTGAGGTGCCAAGTGTACCTAGAAGCAGATAGGGGGTTTGGGATGGCGTTTTGATCTCTATGGATAATACTCTCAGGAGTCCTTAGCGCTCCTTGGGGTGCAACACTCGTCCCACCTCTCGCATTTTGGCTCGAAGCCTTCTGCGACTACTCAAAACAAACCAACCAGAACAACCTCATCATCTCAATTTTGGGTTAATACATAAAATCAAGGTTATTCTTTCAGGTATCTATTTGAAATTTCTTTGGTTAGCTTTAGAGAATAATGTGATGATGTTATATTTAGTTGTTTGTCCTTTGATGGTTTAGTAAAAAAGCTTACCTTTCTAGGTTGAGAAGACGACGGTCCTTCTAGATCACGACGTTTTGGAGGACGACCCCGACGTGGTGGTACATAAGGTACCTGTCATGCAACAGTATTTCCATGTTTAGTTGTTTGCAAGAATGGTAATTTTACAGGGAAATAATAAAACTCCATGCACATGCACACATATATGGAGAATCCCCATTGGGGGAAAATACTTCATTAGAAAAAGCGCAACTTAGAGGAGAATACTATACATGAAATCTTCTTACAATATCACACACAACAACAAATAAATAAGCTCATTACCATCAAAGATATTGAAACTGATAAAAATACTTCTTGGAATTAGGATGAAGAATTTTTTTATAAGAAGCAACATCGTAAGAAGTCGGAGAAGTACTAAAAGATCCAATTATGATTTTTTTTATAAGTCGGTCCTGATTATACATGTTCATCATCATTGTCAGTAACAGAAAGATCAGAAGTATTTTGGATATTTTTACCCTTTCAGTTGGCATGCTGTTGCTAATTTGTTCGGTAATGAAGCGAGTATTCAAGCCAGCACTCCGTGCAGAATTCATATTTAAAATTCTTTGAAGCGTTTCAGAGTTTTGGATCCTATGCACACATTTAACCACATAAAATAGAACGTCAAGTAAAACACTTGTATTTTCAGGATACATATACTTCTTTTTTGCTTGTTCTTAGAGAAATTATAGATAACTTAAAGTAAATTACCCAGTTGATGAAGTTGCTAGACGTTTTCCTGTGTCGCGACTGGTTTGGACTTCATTCGTTGAAAGAGTGGCCTCTTGTTGCATTCTGGATAAACATGAGAAAATGAAATTATAGAATAAATTTCAAATGAAGAATTAAAAAATCCAATACCTTAAAATTTGTGCAATCTCAGCCTCCCTGGAGTTGGGAACTCTTGAACTAGTTACTTCAGTTGTCCTTGTACTTGAGTGGCCCAGAATCCCTGAAATAAGTGTCTGCGAACCAACTGTGTTTATCTGCCTTTGTAGATTGGGATTCATCATCCTTTGATTGTATTCACTAATTTGCAACCTTTATTAGAAAATTAATGAATTATCATATCATATAGAAATTAATGTTCCGCTTGGAAAATAAATAAATAAATGACATTGCATCTCCTAGGCGAGAGTGTAAAAATGGTTATTGATAAAGCTTTCTCACCACTGTTGCACAGAAGCACTACTTTGTTGTCCATGAGCATTTGGCATCCTCACTTGGGGATAAGGGTGCTGAACCCGATCCTGATTTCCAAACAATGGACCATACCTACAACAAGGGAATCTTATTAACAAAATAAATATAATGTTATATTTGACAAATCGATATATTTCTCCACTTTTAAAATTAAAAGTTGCTTTAAATTTCTTGTATAACAAATTAAAAGCAGACCAAGTTATTTCCTTTAACAACTAAATGTATATATTAAATTTTATTAATCTATTGGTTGAACATTTTGATATTTACCTCAGTAAAGCTACCAACACTTTCACATTTTAAGAAAATATGTACTGCACATCAAATTGAGTTTATTTCTTAAAGTGTCATTTATAATTTTAAGACTTTATAAGTGAATTATAAACTAGATATATTCCATATAAACTTGTAATTCAGCTGTTTAATTAACAAAATTGAACACATATAGATAGTTTTGGAAAGGGTATTTTGATTCTTCCTCAATATAAAAAAAGACATAAGTTTTTATTTGCTTTACTTTTTATAGTCTTTTGATATCTCCAAGAAGTAAAATTAAATGTAAGTTAATTATAGTTTTCTGACTTTATGGCTGTTTGATATTTTTTATTTTGTATAAAAGCTTAAATGATAATTTTTCCTAAACAAGTAAAGAAAATGGAAATTTGAGGCTAAACATTTCATACGTAGAATGCAGTGAAGATCCGGAGGCAAAGGAAAAGCCTCTGGTGGCTTGTAGGATAGGGTTTTGAGCATAGTTAGCAAGTGAGGACCCAAAGGGAGCTGCAGGGTCAGGAAGCACAGGTCTATAACCTTGTTGAAAAGGATTTGTTGGCATTCTTGTCAGAGCAGGCTGAAAATTTGTGTACGCTTCCGACCTATAAGACAAAAGGCAACCACATACTTACTTGGTACTTTATGCTGATACTTTAATAAAGGGTTAGTTTTTCCACGACAACACTATAGTAAATTTCATGCAAAAGCTTATTCCAAAAATATATAGTGAAGTAGTAGCTAGGTACCTAGGCCACGTTGGGTACACAGGCCTCACAGAATTTTGAGATCGTAAAACAGCAAGTTGCTGGAGTTCAGAAGCTTGGCTACCAACTTGATTATGTACTGTTGTGAATGACTGGGGCGACCTGATAATAAAAACAAGCAGTGAATGCATTTTGTTTTGTGTTGACTAGTTAATCAAATAATATAAGAAGCAGCAGAGGAATGGAATAATACTGCGTGAAGTTGGCTGCGTATTGTGCACCATAGGCATCAGGAGCAGAGGAGTTTATGTGCGATGGCCTACGGTTAAAAATTTACACAGTAGAGATATATTCACAACCATTAGATGAAAAGAAAAATTATACTTTAATCTTACAGTTTAAAAAATATATATAATAAAAAATAAATTTATAATTAAATAATATAAAAAATAATAGAATTGAGAGTGGTTGATTGGGAAGTAGAAAAAAGTGAATTATTATGAAAAACATCCACACAACTCAAAATAATAATATTTTAATTTAGATGGGTGTATTTTTTTTTGTTAATGATACTTTGACACAGTTTAACTATTTAACATTAAAAAAGTACTATTTTATTATAATGTAATTTTTATAAAAAAAACTGTTCTTAAATTTTTGTTTTTTACATGTGAAAGAATATTTTATTTTTGTTAGGTCTAGTTTGTTTCTAGGGAGGAAAAATTACGAAAAATAAGATACTAAAAAGACAAAAAAAATTAAAAAAAAAAAATGAGAATGTTGATTGGTTAAAAACTTTTAAGTAAATTATGAGAGAATTAAGAAGAAAGTACTATATATAATTAATTATTTAGATTTCTCTTTATTATAAATTTAAATTATTTTTTTTTATTTAAAATAGGATTATAATTCAAACATATAAAGTATAATTAAAATTATAAAAAAAACATTTTTATAAAGTAATATAATTAATCATATTATCTATTGTAAATTATAAATATAAATAATAATAAATATATCTTTTAATAATAATAAAAAATTATATAATAATTATATTAATTAAAAAAATAATAATAATAATATTATTATTTAATTTATAAATAAATCAATCTAATTAATTTTTAATAATTTTTAAATATAAAAATAAATTTATATTTTTATATTTTTATCAATTAAAAAATATAATTTCAATCACACTTATTTTATAAATCACAAACTTTCATAAACTTTTCCATATTTTCTACTCTATTTACCTTAATCCAAACAACTTTTCTTTCTTCACACTTTCTCTACAAATCATTTCAAATTCACTCCCTCGAAACATTAATTTTAAAATTTATATTCAAATGAACGTTATTATGAGCACATGCAAACGTATTTAATTTTAAGTTTCAAAAATTGGAAAGATACAGAATTTTGAGTCTGACACTGACAGAGAGGTAGGTCCATGTGAGACATGCCATTTTTGTTGTCTTTTTTGTTGGTTTATAATTTCTAAATGCATAACTTGTTAAGTGTAATTAAGTAGAAGTAGAAAACGCACCTATAATTCCAAACAACAGTGGAGTTACTGATATGATTGTGAAGAGGAAACAACTCGGGTCTTTGTGGTGGGGCAAGTTGCCCTCTTGAATAACCTGATTCATTCCCTGGCCTTGCCTGTACCTCCATACAAGTCCAGATATTGACAAAAAATATGGTCAATTAAGGTCCACAAAAAACAGCCTTCGGAGTATACGAAGTGCAACCTCAGTTGTGTGACATGTTTTTTTTAACAATTATACTCACGGGGTTTGGGTTTGGGTGGACCAGAGCCGGATAAGAGGATGATTGGTTAATAATGTTATTTTCGATTCTGTTTGGCACCGAGACTTGATTAATTGGGTTTTGCGCAAAATGAATAGCTTGATGCCTACAAAACATATAGGAATGAAGAATAAGCATGCACTCAAGATTAGCAGTAAAAAAAATTGTATATCAACATTTTAATACTGGTTATGATCGGTGAGATATATATAAAATGCATAATTCATAAAATAACATGAAAAACTTACGCGACCGAATTCACGTTTTGTAAGTCAGTGAGTTCGTTTAAGTAACCCGATAGGGTCACTTCTTGGCTTTCACGAGACGGAACAGCTCCATCAATCATTAACTCATCCTAATTAAATTATACATTAAAGAAAGTAAGATTACTCATCCAAAGTGGCATGTGTCCATAATAAACATTTTCAGATACAAAGATGTAACAATTGTGTTTGTTTGGGTTGGTGTTTTACAGCAATAAAAATTGTTAATTTACCGCAGATGACAGAGGGTTGCTTATTGGTGTTGCCTGAAGAAGTGGGGTGTTTGGTAACGGAGGGAGCGGATTGGGCACAAAAGTGAGCGCCGCCGCCGCCGCGCTTGAGGATCCCTCGTGAGACCAAGACGTAGGTTCCGTAGTTTCAACCATCGTTTGGAACTAAACAAACATAGTACAACAGATACGAAAGTAAACAAAAATGAGTAAAATCAGTACCTTCTTTTCCTAGTATTATTGACTAGAAAGCATGAAAAAACATGCGGAGCTAATTATTACTATGAGTACTTATTTTCATATTCTTTTACTCCATGCAAGAAAAAAAAGAAAACTTTGTTTTGTTTCCTTCTTTCTTCTATTGGTCAACATTAAACCCGTCTCTTTTTTCTTTCTTTCCTTTTCTTTCAGCTTTAATTTTTCCTTTTAGTTTCTTTCTTAAACTAAACATTCCCTGAATGTTAATTTTCAGAAGAATTTACATATATGGTTAGATTTAGATTTATGAAATGAACTTAAAAGGTAAAATTGAGAATGAGAGGAGCTTAGTGCATACTGAAGTGGAGGGAAGAGGAGGCAGGTCAAATTGAGAATTAAACTGTTCTATTAAATTTGCATCTTCCAAACCAGTGAGACCAGGAGTGTCTGTCTGTAAAAATGTTGGTTGAAATTCGTCGTCGTTCCAGTCAATGAACATGTCAAGGTTATCTGACTCAAAGTCCCTATCCATGTTCTGTACGCCATCCATTTGTGATATGAAACAGATTCAGTCAAATGATAAATAAATAACAAAAATAACACAGTAAATTTCTTTTTTGTTGTAAATAAAACTTGTAAAAAAGGGCTTCTACCAGAAGAGACAATAAAGTTTGGACCACAACTGGACTGACTTAATCGAGGGAAGCTTTTGGTAATTTGCATGTCATTTTAACTTTAATCTCATGGTCTTTTTTGCACACAAAAATTATTATAGAAATTAGGACAATTACATTCTATTAACCGCATTGATAATACTTAAATTATGTGTCTCTTGGTAGTTTTAAATATTTTTCTTTACTTTAACCCTTATTTAAAAGTGAGTAAGAATTTGTAAGACGAAAATATTATTTAAATGTTTTGGTTTTTGAATTTTTTTTTTTTGTTTTTAAAATAATAATTTATAATTTTTTTCTATTTCAAAATTATTTTTTAATAGAATAATTACATAAATTTTAAAATAAAATATTAAATAAACTAAACAGTGTTTTAAAAAAAAAATCCTCTTTTATGTTGTGTGTAATTTTCATATATCTTCACATAATAGAATATTGGTTTTCAATTTTGTAATGTTGAATATTTTTTTATTTAAACTATATACAAATTAAAATACAACTTAATAAATACTAAAAATAGTATAATAATTAATTATGTTTATATAATATTAAGTAAAAAAATTAAAAAAATTAAAGATAATAAAACATTAATTAAAATATAAGAAACAATAATTAAAAAATTAAACAAGTTATAAATATAAGCTAACTAAAGTAATCTGTAACTTATAAACTATTTTTTAAAAAACAAATTATTTAAAATATCTTATTAAACACTTTTATATTGATGAAACTATAAGTTAATAAAATAAACTATGTAGCATAAGTTATTGGTTTTACCACGCATTTCTATACGTCTCCGAATAAATAAACTGATACATATATTTAACTTCTACCGTTTTAAAAGTAACATTTGATCCAAATCCACTGTATATAATGGATGCTTGGTCCACATTGACTACTTTTATCACATGGAAAATGTTAATTAATTTGGTAAATGTTGCATCGGTGGGGAGGCTTCAACATATTAACACTCTTTATGATATAAAAAAAAAAAATTAGTTTGACAATTGTACATTGAAAAGACACTAAATTATAATTGTAATTTGATTAATGAGATTTTAAAATTACTTAACAAAAAATTATTTATCTTTTTATTTGTAATCTATTGCAAGGTTGTCAACATATCAGCACATGGAAAATATTAATTTGACAACTGTTAATTGAAAGACATTAGTTTCCCATTGTTAATATAATTTTAAATTATTTTATTTCAACCAAAAATTATTTCTCTTTCTAGTAGTAATATGTTGCATAGTTGTCAACATATCACCATTTTATGAAAAATGTTAATTTGATAATGACAAATTGAGAGACACTTGTTTATAATTGTGATTTGGCTAATATAATTTTAAAATTGTTCATTTTCAAAAAAATATATATATTTTTTAGGTTCAATGTTCTATCTAGAAATATAACTCTTGATTATTATTTTTCTTTTAATAAGACGTTACTTTCTTCATTTCATGAGTTGATAATAAACATGAGTTTTGGGACAATCGGTCAATGCAAGGAAAATCTAATTTTAAGGAAAAAAAAAAAACTTTATAGATTGAGAATCACATTAGTTGAATTGCCCTTTTCTCATATATATAGTGAAGTTTCAGTACGAAAGGGGAAAATCAGATCTAATGAAAACACACATGGAAACAAAGTACAAAACTTCTATTTATGTGTTTAATCGTCATGGCATGCAACAAGATGCTTTTCTTGAATTATGCTCAAGTAAAATTGATATAATTTTTTCACAGTAGAGTGTAATTTACCTTCAAAATAAGAATTTCTTGCTTAAAACTCTGATGTGCCGCTTTCAATCCTGTGAAAAAAAAAAGACAAATAAAAGAGGGGAAAAATAAAATTGATGGCAAGGGGAAAGCTACGAGTATAAGTTTGAACCAATCCTTCAAAATCAACAAAAAAAATAAAAAAAAAAATCATGTGAATGAAAATAAAAGTAGGGAGAAGTATTGCATACGAGCCCTTCCTTGTTGAGGAAAGCAAAGTAAATTTAGATTCGAAAATGAGACTTGATCTGTGTAACAAAATCAAAGTCAATAGCTACAAAAAAAAGATGGAAGAGCTTAATTAGACCAAAGAGTGGAAAAGTTAACCTTTGTAAATTTCAGATCTCTGGCTAAAGTTTTTCAAACTCAATTCCAACCACACCTCAAGCCCCCCTTGTTTTATAGGGCAAAATGCAAAGTGTTATGATGATATAGGCTCACTCACATATTTTTTATTACTAAATTTTTGTTTGTTAGAAAATTATAATTATTATATTTTTAAGTATTCAATTAATTAATTAATGAGTTGACATTAATTGAATATTTTATTAACTTAAACAAGTTTGTCTTGATTAAAAGTTTGCATAAGATTTCCAAAATGGGTACCATATAAAACAGACTCAATTTCATTTTTATCTCTCTTAAAAAATGTTTGATCCCTTATTCTTTTAACGGTTTTAAACAAAACACTAAAATTCTTTTTTTTTCTATTAATTTGATGTTATACAGATCAGAGGTAAAACAAAATTGTTTAAAAGCTTCAACAGTTTAATTTTGATAAAATTTAAAATATTTAATGTAAAGATCCTTTTTTGATAAGGTTGATTTCTTAGAAAGTATTAAGAAGTAAACTTTAAGCCTAACTCAATCTTAAAAGATCAACTTACAAAGTTTTTTTTTTTTTATCAACAATAAAGATTGAATAACATGAACCACTTAAGGGGTGGATCAACTTACAAGGTAATGTTTGGACCCACTTATATACTATGAAATTTTTTATCTCTACTTGATGTGGAATCTTCAACACACCCCATCACGTTGAGGCTACCAACTCATACGTGAGACTATATATTTATGGATGGTTCCATAATGACCCGATAGCAAGTGACTTAATAACTCCAATAAACTTTCGCTAAGATAAACTCTAAATGACTTTGATATATTATATTAACATGTGAATTTTAAATTTAACTCAATCTTATGAAAATGATTTATAAGATGATGTTTGTCCTTACTTATATATTATGAAATGTTTTTTTCTCTAATGGATGTGGGGAGTCTTGCTAATACTAAATATAATTAATGTGCATTGATAAATATCCGTTTTAAAATAATTGTAATTTTAAAAAAGTTGTTTTTATATTGTTTATGGACTTAAAATGTATTTTTATTTTAGTCACTGGTTTCTTTTCTTTGTTTTTAGTTCCTCTATAATTGAAAATTATTATTTGTAATCCTTAATATCATACGGTATTTGTTTTGAATACAAATTAAGTGATTATTCCATATTATACCTGTGAAATAATGTTAATAATTAATGTCTTCTAAAAAAAATTAAGATCTATAAAATATATGTTATATATTCATTTATATTAAAATTGATTTTAGGGACCAAAATTAACTATTTAGTTTTACAATAATAAAAAGCAATGAAAATATTTTACATGGATTAAAATCAAAATTCGGATATTTTAAGGATGAAAATAAGACATACTTAAGTATTGATTACACAACAAATTAATAAAAAAAAATCAAATTACTCTATAAACAATTTTCTTTTATTTTTGTTCAATATACACAAGTTTTAATTTTTTTAAAATAACATAAGTTACATTAAATTAAATTTATTTAATAAAGTATGTATTAATTATATATTAACATTCTATTATCTGGAACACATGCCTTATAAGGATTCATGGAGAACAAAACTTCCTTAACCTCTTCCGTTGCAACAAGTGTGAGAAGATCTTCAGGCTAGTCGTAGTCATTTTGCGGAATATAACTAAATTTAAAACTGAGGGTCGTAGAAATTAGTAGTTTCGTAATAATCGTTTATAAACTATCATTGAGCATATATCCTCTATTTTTAACTTTAAATTAGCTAAAAAATAAATTCATAGAAATTTATGTATTTATTTGGAAAATAAACAATTAAGCATTATGATATGTTTCTTGAGTGTTTTCTTACATACAATGAAATAAAAGAATCTCACTTAGTTGGTTCTTATTGTTCGCTTTAATAAGAGTATTAAGGTGGTGAGTGTAGGTATAATTTAACCTTAGATATCGAGAGCATGTAGTTTTATATTAAATATCGAACATTGAAATTAAAGATAGTCTAAATTTTAATTAATCTTAATTAGGATAAATTTTAAATAACTGATATTATATAAATATAATGATGAGTTTATGTTTAATTTAATTCGATATATATAGCCTATTTTATGAGTTGTGACTGAGTATATATATAATTTTGTAAGTGTTGGTCACTTTCATTTCAGAATTTTTAATCATATTATACTTGGTTCCTTCTGTTTTTACTTGCCAATTTTTCGTTTTTAGGATAATCGGGAGTGATCATTTGTTCACAAAGCTTCCTAGACTAATTCAATTTTTATTCAAAAGGGATCGATGTGAATCTTCCTAGGCATACTTGGTTCTAGAGAGTGATCACATTGAAACTTTCTTGGCTGAAATGCATATATCATAAACAAAAGACATTTTATTTATGTTCTATGTTCTATTGACCTCATTAAAACCTTCCTAACAAAAACTCTCCTCAGAGAAAAAAAAAATCGGATTAAGAAAAAGTACACTACAAAAATATTAACTGAAATAAGATTTCATGTGTGACATTCCATGTTCTCAATATCTAAAAGTTGGCACGATTTCAGATTGACGTGACAAAGTCGTGTCAACTTGACACGACTTCTACATATGAAGTCGTGTCAAGTTGGCACGACTTGCTTCAGATTTGTAATTTTTTTACAGTAATCCCATTTTGATAAAAACAAAAAAAAAAGTTCCATGATGGTAAAAAAACTTTGTTTTGTAATTAATTGCATCTTATATATCTTCTATATTTAATTATATATTACATTTTTTAATGTTTATGAATTTTACTATTCACGATAGAAAACGATACACGATTCAGAAAATCAGCTATTCGATACACTACTTTTATATCGATTCAACTACTATCCTGAGTTTAATGCAGCAAATGTCTTGATTATGCTCCGCTAAGTAAAATTGGTGCGTAATGAGTTATGTAGTTTGACAATACCTGGGACCAGATGATAGGTGGTTTCAATGCTGAACGATGAAATACTATAAAGGTAGATTATAGGGGGTGAGTGAACCGGTAGCCACAAGGCAAGGTAGTCGGAAGACAAGGTGGTGAAAACCCACACCACCCCCACCCCATTATCATTCCTATTGGAGATTATTCCTTATGGATATATTAGTGGTTAATGCCATCCAAACCAAGAGATTAACACAAGCAAGAGATTATAAAGCTATCCAGCACTACTTGCAAAACTGGTAGACCCAAACCAACATCAGCATGAGTTTTTATATTACTTGCACACGAAAACTTATTACATAACCCTTTTTTCTTAGAGATGTCAAATTTTGTATGTGCAAATAATATTGTGAAAACTTGTCTTTGTTTATGAGAATTTGAAATAACGAGTTCTTAAAGATACAAATTGAAATCTTCCGGTCCAACTGCTCGAGAAAGCTATGGTCTCATATATTCTGAGAACTCCAGGCACATTACTTCTCTGCATTAAGAAAATCACCATTTGTCATATATTATGAAGTTTTCAGTTCAAAATATGTAATGCTGGCTTGCTACATAATTTTTCTATAGTGATATAAACTTCCCATAACTTACTAGAATATTGTTGAATAACAAGACAACTAATTACTGATTATCTTACCAAATTTCTTCATCAGTGTTCAATAAAAGAAAAGTGTGGTTTAGAGAATTGTAATTTACCTGTCTGTGGTTTCGATGATGTAAGATGGGGGTCAATGGGATGACCTATCCTTCCAAGTTCTATGTCACAGACAGAGTTCACAAACTGCCTGAAAATTCAGAACCATGAAAATTTTCAGTTTCTTCAGCACTTTTAAGTTAAATGTTTAAAGTATGGTGAGAAGAGCAGCATTAGATATTGACTTTTGAGCTTCAGAGTCTACCTAGGAGCAGAGGAGGCATTTGTGGCTGCGGCGTTTTGATAACTGCAAGGAATATGTTGGGCTTGTTGGGATGTTGAAGTTGTTCCAGCATTTCCTATTTCTGAAGAAACCTTTTGCAACTACTCAAAACAAGCCAAGACTGCATCATTCTAGGGTTCATATATTCTTCTTTATCACAGTATAACAAGAAACAACGTATATTCACGCTTTTAGTCCATAAACCACCAATTTTATACAGCATTTTACACTTTCAAAGACCTATTTTAAAACTAATGAGATGATTTGTTATTTTTTCAGAAATTAACGGTTTACTTACATCGCTTACCTTTTCACATTGAAAATACTCTTCATAGCGTCGTTTTGGAGGACGACCACGAGGTGGTGGTCGGTAACGTACCTGTACAAAATCCATTTTTCAGGTTTAAGAATGGCTGTCTTTAAGGGAAGAAAAAATAAAAACACCATTCACATGCACATCAAAAGGAGAAAATCTAGATTGGGGAAACTACTATACTAATGTATTGTATTGTTTATGAGCAAATGATAATATATGTTTTTTATCTATCTCAATGGAAACAACTTATTTCTCAAATCATAAGAAAATATTTTAACTACAAGTGATTTGATAAATATAATTTCAAAATTATGAAAAAAGATTATTTGTATCACCAGATTTATCTAGTGTGTATTTTATAACTCAAAGTCGTGATAGTACATATTCATAATTCTACCCTTAAATATAAAAAATACTGCATGTTCTAGATATTTTTACCCTTTCAGTTAGGTGGCTGCCTCCAACAGTAATGGAACGGCTAATCAACCGCGAAGGATTCATATCTAGGATCCTTCTAATAGCATCAGAAGGTTCAGACCTATTAACAAATTCAACCATGTAAATCAGAACACGTACTAGTATCCTAATTTTACAAGCTGCAAATTGCAAGAGAAATCATAGATAGCTAAAGTAAGTTACCTAGTTGATGAAGTTCGTAGAACATTTCCCATGTCCCGACTAATCCGTACTTCATTCGGAATAGTGGCTTCTTCTTGTATTCTAGATAAACTTTTTTATGCTATTATTAAACTTTTTATCCACAAAATGAAAATATAAACAACAATAAAAGTATTTTTTTTTAACTTTATACTCTAAAAATCATGCAATATAGTGTGCATTTTTTAATTATACCTTAAAACGGGTGCAATATTAGCCTCCCTGGATATAGAAAGTCGTGAACTTGATGCTTCAGCCCGAGAACTATACCGTTGCAGATTAGGGGTATTCATCCTTTGATTATATGTACTAATGTGATTCGACACACCCTGGGACCTTTATTTGAAAAGTAATGAATAATTATAACATATATAAATTATTGTACCACTTGGTGAAAAAAATGGCACTGCATCCTTCTATAGTAGAGAGTGTTAATGGTTATTGATAAATTGGTTGCTCACCACTGTTGCATTGAGGCACTACTTTGCTGCGCTTGATTATTGGGCATCATGATGACTTGGGGATGATGGTAATAACCCTGATTTTGATTTTGATACAATGAGGAATACCTGCAATAATGGAATCTTACTAAGAGAGTAAATAAAATGTTATATTTGATAAATGGATATATATATAGTTATCCACTTTAAAATGATTGCAATGTAAAAGTTGTTTTCAATTTTTTATATAATAAATTAATTGTAAAGAAAACGGATAAATCCCTTTTATGGCTAACTTGTTTTTTGGGGGGAGTATTTCCCTCAACAACTATTTCTATGTATTAAGTTTTATAAATCCATTCTTTAAAGATACATTATTTTTAATTTTACTTTCCTATACCATCTTTTGACATATGTACAAAGTTTTTTTAACAAGAGAGATATATAAGTTAATATTATATAAAGTAATCAAATGTAATTATATATATATATTTATAAATATTATATGATTATTTAATGCTTTTAAATTTATGTATAAAGCCTTAAATGGCAATATTTTTGTGAAGTAGTAACCAAAGTGGAAATTTGAGGCAAACATTTGATTGGTCGGAGGCACTGAAGATCCGGATCCATAGGAATTGCTCATCACAAATTGTTGACCATAATTGGCAACTGAGAATGCAGAACGAACTGCAGGCTCAGGCAGCATTGGTCTAAAACCTTGTTGATAAGGAATTGATGGCATTGTGACAAAAGCAGTATTAAGATCTGAGTATGGCTCCAACCTAAGACACAAAAAAACAACCACGTGCTTGATAATGCTGATTTGTTAAATGGTGAAGAACATTTTAGTAAATTTCATGTAGAAGCATAAGAAAAGGTGAAACTATTTAGATACCTAGGATACATTGGGTTGACAGGCCATATAGAATTTTGAGACTGTAAACCATGAATATGCTGCAATTCAGAGGAATGGCCGACTTGATTATGCACTGTAGAGAATGACCTGAATAAAAAATAAACAGTTCATGCATTTTGTTGTTAATTTGTTAATGGAGTAATTGAGTAATTGCAATAAGTAGGAGATGAATGAAATCATACTGCATGTGGTTGGGTGCGTACAGTGCACCATACATATGAGGAGAGGAGAATTGGGTGTGTTGGGGCCTGCTGTTAAAAATTCATAACGTCAGTAGATAGAAGCATCCACACATGTTTAATTGTAAGGTTTAAAAAACTATTAGGGAAGATACAAAATTGTGAGTCTGACAGTGAACAAGAGGTGGGGTTCACATGTGAGACGCGTAATTTTGTTGTCT
>Ga0123342_1005267_pt1 | contig 18942 bp, 5 predicted proteins | sample Turbeawhitnodule_FD_89960 | JGI IMG/M metagenome (GOLD analysis project Ga0123342, IMG submission 89960) | Root nodule microbial communities of legume samples collected from Mexico - Turtle bean Mexico white nodule | ecosystem: Host-associated > Plants > Roots > Nodule | place: Mexico: Nepantla...
ATTATGGAGCATTGCTTCACAGCAGAGACTGGACACATATATATATATATATATATATATATATATATATATATATATATATATATATATAAACAAACTTTCTTATTTCAATGCTCCTTCAAGCATCACCTTAATTCATAACTTTTTTTGTTTTTTGTTATTGGAGATTCCATATTGACTTAAGATAAGACCAATTTACAATATTTAAGTGGGGACAAACCTCATCTTACTGAACCGGTTTAGTGAGGTTAAGTTATGCCTAAATTTTATTTCCTAATATGGTATTAGAATCATTCAAAGTATATTCTAGTTGAGATTTGAGCCTATCGTACCACCTGCTATCGGGCCCCCCTTGATTCTCACGCTCGATGTCCTTGGTGTAAACGCACGATGTTCTTGGTGTGACAGGGTATGTTGGAGATCCCACATCAACTAGAGATAAGACCAATCTACAGTATATAAGTAGAGGCAAACCTTACCTTACTAACTTGTAAAAGATGTTTATTAAAATATCAAAAAGTAGAAATACTCTTTTATGTCAAAATAAAGAAAAAAATTGAAATACATGTAAAACTTAGGGCATCAAAGTTCCCGCATAGCTTTACAACAGAGCAAGTATTAAGAATATCTATGACAAATCAGTATTTTGTTTCTCCCCTACATCCAAAACAAATAAACCGCTTCCCATCCACATTTTTACTCATTTTTGGGGTTAATCTGTTGTGGTAGCTATAGCATGTCTAAATTATGTGAAAATAGTAGTGAATGACTTCATCCGCAAAAAGTTGTTTCTATCTTCAACTCTTAATTTTTTCAATCTAGTGGGAGATAAAAAGGCCACTGTTTCATAATACTTCTGGTTTCTAAGATGTTGTAGTAAAGGAAATGGTGGAAACAAATTTTGTTGTTTTCATTTTCCTTTCCAAATTATTAAATAGTAAACAGAAAAAGAAGGTGGAATTTTTGTAATTATTAGTAATGAAGCATGTCAACTGAAAATTAACCAGACACTACCTTTGTTTTTTATTTTGACCCCAAGATCAATCTTCCAAAATCTAAATTTCTTTTTTCTTAATACAGTATTAGACTACTTTAACAAACACAACAAACAAGAATAAAAAATAGTAGTGTAAAAGGACAAATAATTACCACTCCTAGATGATACATTGTATCTGAACATTCTGAATGGCCAAACCCCAGAACGCGCCTTTTTATCTGAATCAATAGACATTACCACATGCTATAATCAAGACAACATAAAGCCTCAATCATCAAACACAAAAAGGATGTCAAGATATAAGAATGAAATACAAGGTGATACACAGAGGAGAATAGTTGTCACTCCCTGAGAATAATAGGTCCATACCTTCAAAGCGCGCTGTTAAAAAAAAGAGAAAAGGCGGTCACTAGAACTGAAAAAACATAAAGGAGTAGGACTAACTACAAACAAAAATCTATACCAACATCAAGATCCAAAAATAATGAAAATTGGTTCCATTACATAACATTAAGAAGATTCCAAGTGCTTAGAAAATTGAGTGTTTTGGTTTCTTTAGGTTCATTTAACCTTTATTCAGGACCTTCTCTTAGAGAAATTTGTATCTAACTTTTGTCTTCATTATTGTCTTGATTAAGAGACTCTTTAGCCACGAGTAGGAGAAAAGAGATCCAAGTGTTCAGTTGGGGACTTTGTTGTAGGCCAAAAAAATACGAAGGCTTGGATCTTATCAATTTGTATAAAAAAATTGCATGATTGATAATAGCAATGGTGGTTTTCTCAATTAAGTAAATGCTCCACAATACAAGACTAGAGTGTCCCAGAAAGTGGGGTAATTCATGGTGTTTAATTCCTGTAGTTCAAAGTATAGGACATTTATGAGAGTAGGGTAAAATTGATGGATATTAATTAGAATAGTTGAATAAAGTTATACTTTATCCAATAATGGGAGAAAAAAACACGACACCAAGACCAAGATTGTTGAGTTCAACCAATTACCTCATAGTTAACACGGGCTTCTTCCAATTTCTGTTGTCCAAGGTAGAACTGCCCAAGGTTGTGAACAGCAACTCCAACCCTACACGATCAAATATTCAAAATTAAAGACACGTATGGATATGTGGGAATCCAAATGAATATCCATCCATATCTATGTCCATACACACATCTATGTAGCTTAAAGGCATTTTTTACCCTGTAATTTACTTCAATTTTGGTTTTGGTTCCTACTTTAGACGAGAATATAAAATTGTTTATTTAACGACTACAATACCATATTTATACACAAGTTTAAGAGAATTGATCATGAATTTAGGGATTAGAAACAATCTATTAAGGGGAATAGTGGAAAGAAGTACGATTTCCCTAATATTCCTTAATTATACCATATATCTAAACATACCCTCTGAGGCAAGAGCATACACATCATTAGCATCCCAACTTATCACATATACATTATTCTTGGTCCCCGAACACATTTTATTGAAAATGCCAACGTGTTGTTTTGTATAGTGGACCGAGGAGTCGTAACCTCTTTATGTTTTGTCTTTCCACGTAAAACTGGATTACAAGAGATTCAAAGTTGACTGCCTATATCATATATATAACAAGTAGGAACTAGGAAATCAATTGAAACAAATTTGAAGGTCTGTTCCACAAATCTTGAAGCAGCATTTTTCATTTACTTCGTAAAATAGGCTTAAGTTGAAATTTTCTAGTATTGTCTATATCTGTTCCTCCTTTTCGGAATATTATGTTTCCATGACCCACGTCCAGGAAAGCTCTAGATCATCCTTTATATACCTTAAATGAGCATTAAACCTGATTGACCTAAGCCCCATACAGTATCATAATTCCTATTCATGTATTGTATAAAAATTTATAGTTCCTAGTAATGATGCTCAACTTATACAATTTAAAGTAGATGAAGCATTATTTGTGATGGTAACAGTTATTGCACCCTACCGTACATCATCAGGACCAAAAGATTCCTCTAATATATTGATGGCTTCCAAATACAATGGTTCTGCTTTGTCAAATGCCTTTTTAACCCTGTAGAATTCGGCCTGAAAAAACAATAATCAAAATGTGGTGCATATTATGAGAGTCATTTTCTTTTTCAACTAGCCTAAACAACAAAGAATCAACCAACCAAACTGCTATACAAAAAATAAATAAAAATGACTAGAAGCTGAAAGTGTTGATCACATGCATACCATTACTATCACCAAATTATGTGAGATTTGACCATTGCAAGTTGTGTATAAATATAAATACCATAAGCTATTTTTCCATGAAAAACATAATTACAGTAGATGTACCAACGTTCTTACTATAAATCTTAAAGCTTCAAAAATAGTTCAGCAAATATCAGGAAAAAAATTCAAAAAATATAAAAAGACAAGATATTTCCCAACTGATGATAAGAAATGCAGCATAGGCATCAAAGAAACTACTAGAAGATAAAAAATACACTTTGAAAAAAGAAAGAAAAATTGTGTTTTCATCCTTTATGAAATGTATTGAAAGGATTGTTTGTAGATGTGTGCTGTGTATACACATGACATGAGCATGTTTATTTATACTAAAGAGATACAGTAATAAAGAACAAAATAATTAATAATGGGAATTATTTGCTAGGATATTTCCCTATTTGATGTAATCAATCATATCATATTTGCCTATTTAATGTAATCAAATCATATAGTTAACAATCTCCTTCAAACTAGAGTAGGTGTAGTGGTCAACAAAGAAGAGTAGCAGCACCAGTTCTAGGGTTGCATCAAAGGTCAAAGGGGGCAGCGGATAGCAGAAAGCAAAAAATGCTAAAAGGGTGTGGTTGTCAAAGAGAAAAAAAAAATATTGGAAGGACGCAGTGCTTGCCAGAGAGAAAAAATACTCAAAGGGTGTGGTGACAGCTAAAGAGCAAAGACAATGTGAGAGCACAATAGATGTCGAGGAGCAAAAGTGCACAGAGGGCACGACAACTCCAAGTAAAAGTGCTCGGAGGGCACAACTGCTTGCAGAGAGAAAAAAATGTTTGCAGGGTGTGGTGGCAGCTAGAGAGAAAAAATGTTGCAGTGGTTATTGTTTACCCAAGAAAGTCAAAGTAACAAAGTCAGGGCCAGTGCCTCTATGGAAAAAGTCATGGAGCGGATTAGTGACAACAAGTCACGGAGGACGGATTGAAAGGATTACTTGTAAATTGTAATCGTGTTGTGTACACACGTTAGCATTCTTATTTATAATGAAAAAGAGATACGATAATAAGGAACAAAATCAATAACTAATAAGGAGAAATATTTCTATGATATTTCTCTATTTGATGTAATCAAATCATATAATACTTCCCTGTTTAATATAATCAGATCATATCTTTAACAAAATGCACTAATGATTATTTTGATGGAGAGTATCATGTTTGATATGCATTTAGCTTGGAAAGCCTTATTGCATTCATAAATAATGTGGCTTGATCTCTCATTTTAGGTTTTATAGATAACCTTGCCCTCTCCTAGTTGAATTCATGCCTTGTGTCTCACCTATAAAACTCCTTTATCAAAAATAAAATAAAATAAGAGAGTAGCAATATCAATTGCAAGTAAAATGACCAGATTGTTGCATGCAGAAGCAACGTGCGGATCTTGCTCGCCAAAACCTTCTTTAGCTTCTTGTATGGCAGAAAGGAAGAGTTTTTCAGCTTCGTCTAGTTTTCCCTGGCAAATAATAGATAGTCAACAACAATCTTTTTCCACTACATGGAGTGTAAAATAGAACTTCATAACAAAGAAACACCATACCTGTTGAAAAAATTCTCTAGCTTTATCAGTAAAGACTCTCCATTTTGCTGTATGTAAGTTTGATACGACAGAACCATCCTCAATCTTTCTCAAGCCAATTAAGTCCTCTCCTGGGTCACTGTTAGAAGATGCTTCAGTTCTCACATTTTCTGCATATGCGACACCGGCACTAATTCCTAAAGTCATTGCTGCACAAAAATCAGATTAGTCAACTTAAATTATGTGGGAGTATTGCCTAATCCATTTTCAATGTTGATATCGTGTGCTACCATATTAAATATTTGTCCATGGGATGAAGTTTTTGAGCAAAATTTCATTGAGTTAAATGATATAAATCTCATCAAATAGACCGTGCCCTAAAAAAAATTTGCAGCCTTAGGGAAGCCAAAATACAATCATTCATGTATCTTGACTTAACAGCTTTAACTGCTAAAGATTTTGGTATTATTGGCTGAAGACAAGGTATCAAAAAATCTATGACCAAGTGATCTAGAGCTAAATCCTTGTTCTACCCATTCTCCGAATAAAAAGTTAGACTTCAATACAAGGTGGTTGTAAGCGTTGTAACCCAGGGTGTGCAATAGACATGTTAAAGCAAAATCATCAGTGTTTTCACCAAACATTTTAAGCTCGAGTTGAGACAATTGGCACAGGACATTTCACATTAACTTCATTCCAACATAATATCATGAGATTAATGTAAAATGTGATTTCCAAAGTAAATGGAAACAAACTATTTTAATTTTTAATTTTCCTTAACATTTTGTTTTTGTACTTCCAAGTATTCAATTCATCTTAAATGTGTGTTGGAGTAATCAACTTAATATTATCTCATTATCCAATCCAATAGACAGGTCAATCAAAATAACATTTTTAAGTTATCCAAGAGTGTATTTAGTATATAGGGAATGTATTAAGTGATAGTGTACTCAAACATCAAAAATCACACTCCATGCTTTAACATCTTAGTTTCTTTTACACCGTATTATCAAAGAGTTGACAAAGGATTTCAATCCTTACTATCTTAACTAAATTTAATGCTGACATAGAAGCGGGTGCAAGACTTATCCTTGCTTCATGCTTGAAGTCTTTAATGAGGATCATCTTAGAGACGAAACCTAACCTTTTGAGTGACCAGTTTTCTTTAACAATATAGGAAGGGAAGTTGATTAAGACTTTTTCAGCATTGTTCTATAAGCATATGAAATAGCAGCCAGTAAAAGCAAAAATTTTAATAGGCAAAGAATAAAAAAAGTGAGGGATTAACATTTTAAAAGATAATGAACTTTCCCCTTGATCCAAAGGATTCCTTTCTCCGCAAAAATTAGATGCAAAAGATTGGAATACAACATGAAATAATCATAACAGAATTACAAAGATAGCATCATTACAATTTGAAAATGATTAATTGACAGTAGCTTTTAGTTATAAAACACACCTACATGTCCAGATATAACAATCCATAAACAGGGATCCCAAAGATTTATCCTCCAACCATGTGCACCAGTTTGGTACCAACGACAAACTTTGAGTTTAACTGGAATAACATAAAAACAATAAGAAAGTAAGAGTGGGCAAATATCATCTTGCTTGCAGGATAATAAAATCATTCTCCATGCACAATTAATAACCATGAACCAACCTCAGTCCTGTGCAGCATAGTCAACAATGAGAGATGCAAAAAACCTGTTAGTATGTAAAATTTAAATGCCAAAGAGAAAAAAATAATTCCTTTCCACAAAATTAGGAAGTGGGTGCAAGGGTTTTTGTGAAAATCTGAAGAAAAAATTTATGTTCTATTTTCAATTCCAAAAAACACCAAAGTCAAAATGGGCATAAAAGAAGTTAACGTCTTTCTAAAAGATAGCACAAACTAGAAAAGATGCAGTGCACCAAAGTTGCCATTTTGATTTGCCACAAACTTGCCCTATAAATTAACATCATCGTGGTATAAGAGTGACCTTCACAACCCTTTCTTATATGTAAAATGCCAGTCATTTACACAAAACCCACCATCTAAAATTTAAAAAGAAAGAGGCACGATCACAGTCACCATAAGAGTTGAACACATGTGAAAAATAAACAAACCCAAAAGAGACAGGTGATAAGAAAATGTAAGGGGTGTCATCAAATTGCAACAAAAGTGATGTTAAGAGATTTAAGATGAGAGAGTAGACATGGTTTTGCCTACCGGAAAATGCATGGTGTTTCTTGTGAAGGCATGGAAGGCATAAGAAGCAGGAAAGCGAATTAGAAAACTGAACAACATCAAGAAACATGAAACTCAACAACTAAGTTCGACAATGTCCATCTAAAATTCTATCCTGCGGAAACCTCCAGACTCAGTTAATCAAATTAAAATTAGTCACGATACACACGCATAATCACTCGAGTCACCAACAATATCAAAATCTAACAATCAAAGTCATCATCATACAAGATAATCACAAAACAGAAACCGAAATCATCACTCTAACATAAACTGTGTAAGCTAACCAGGAGTCCGCGGCGGGTGCTCCGGCTGCGCCGCGGAGGCCTCGGGATTGCGAAGCTGAGGGTTGGAGACGATGGTTCGGAAGAGCCTGGAGGTGGGTCTAAGGGCCTTCGAAGCCATTAAACCAAACCCCATTTTCTCTCTTAGTTGGGTATGGAAGACCAGAGGGTTGCAGATCGTTGAATAAGTGACTTTGTTGAAGAGTTTCTTGGTGAAGAAAGAAATGGGTTTTCAGATTTGGGTTTTACCCGTTTCCGAAAAGGTTTCAATCTCCAACCCATTAATTTAATATTTTCAAATTTACCTATCTATAATTAAATTCATAACAATGGGTATTAATTCCGTTAGAGTGTTGAAGTTTAAATTAATTTATAGTTGAAGTTGTATGCTGATGATTTTGATGTACATAGAAATAAGGATATGTAAAATATTTAATAAATAATCAAAATATTTTATTTTGTTTTAAAAAAAAACTATAATTTATGAGTTCAATCATTAAATTAGTACAAAATTAAAATTTAATTTAATTTTAATAAAAGCTAATAAAATTGATTAAGTAAAAAATAATGTAAATTTTCCTCTCAAAAGATTTACACGTAAAGTCTTGCAACATAATTGCAATTGAAATAAAGAAACCAGAAATTGAATTAAAAAAAGAATCATGTTACCTACCATTCACTTTATTTGTATATTTTTTGTTTTCAAATTCCACTCTATATTTTCACTAATTTTGGTATAGGTAAAGTTATATTTTTGAAATAAAATTATTCCCATTGTTATAAGCAAAATTCTTGCAACATGTTTTGAAACTCTTCTAAATATTATTTGATTTTTATAAGATAAAATTATTAAAAAAATTAAATTATGTTACTTTCACTTCTTTTACCATATCCCTCACTTATTATTTTATAATTTGTAATAACTTTTAAGTTAAATTATATTATGGGTTCCATCAATTCTCCTACAGGGAGGTTAGTTGGTTGAATCATGATACTTAAATTGCTATTTGTAAGTAAAAAAAAAATGTGTAATTATATTATTAAATATAATTTTTAATACCGCGATAAATATTTAATTGAATCATTATATCAAAATCAAAATTAAATTTACATCAGTTATCTGGTAAGGAAGTAAAATCAAATATAAGTTATAACATTTATTGAAAAAGCAAGTGATTGATAAATAAAAACAAGACCCTTGTTTAAAAAAGAAAATGACTAGGGAGGGGTGCAATTGGTAGTTGAAATTTGAAAAGGTGGGAAATTTTGAAAAATAGAAATCATGCTTGACCAATATTGGAAATGTGAAACGAAGGTGTTAAAAGCAATTTGTTTGACATGGATGAATGAGAAAAAGAAGGTCCCATGAGTTGTAGTTCCCACTAAAGCAAACTTTGTTTTTGTCTGCCTCCATCCCAACCAAGCACCAACTAAAGGCTAAAGCAACCAAGCACCACATCGCATAGGTGTCAAAACCAGTGTTCACATCATTTTATCAAAAAGTTCCATCAATTTATCATGGATGAGTTTTGCACAAAAATTTCATATAGACTCTTATAAGAAAATGTTTCATTTCAATAACAATTTATAATATCATCTAATACCAAATATCAAGATTTTATAGTTTACTCTCAAATATGTCTCAAATATCAAGATTTCAAGATTCCATAACCGTACAATACTTGGAGGTCAACACTTGGTAAAGGTTGACCGACACAACCAAAACCATTGCACCCAAATAGAGGAATAACAATACTAATAAGTGATCAAACATTAGATAATACACTTTTAATCACGATCTAAATTCTTAATTCGACCTAATAATAAAGGACCTGTGATAATCATATAAATAGACACAAATTCAAATAATCATATACGTCATCATACAGTACTAATAATATCGAATGTCAAACATCGAATTCTCACTTAAGTGGTGTGAGAGTGTCTTTTACAGATACAATTCCAGAATTTTAGATTGAAATCACGAAGACGAGAAGTGGAAAAACACAAAAAAAATCATTTCTAAAAAAGAAGAAAAATGATAAATTGATTGACCAACTAATAATTCTCTTTGATTTGCATCCCATTCAAAAACAGAAATCTTATAATATACTTTGAAAATCTTATAATATACTTTGAATAACTCGAGTAGAAAAAGTATTCGAGTACCAAAAACTATTCGACGTGTAGAACAAATAGTACACCAAATAAGAAAGTTTATTCTACACCTACTTCCATGGCCATAAACCTAATTGACCCTTCCTTTCCCTTGAATTCCAAATTTAAATTTTGGTCCTTGTTTGTGAATGAATTGGGCAGTGTTTGTTGTAGCGAGGTGGAATATAATATGGGAGCTTTCCACATCTTTTGTTTCTTTTTTGGCCAAAATCAGAGATTCCAATCATCTCCAACTTAGCCATAGCTGTAAAATAAATAAAGAAAGAATAAATAGTGTGTGTAATTATTATTACTAGAATCTTGGGTCAGAAAATAACGTAACATTTTCCTTGGGATTGCACTTTTCTTTTGGTGAAGTCTGCTCCAGGATTTTATGGCCAGCTGGTTCCTATAAATAATAATGTTGTGACTGTGACGTAACTTACTTTCGACCTATTCTCCATTCTCCCCTGCAACAACTTTTCACTCTCTACTACACCTGCTTCAACATCTTTTTCCTGCATCATCTTTTCTTCACAAAATACTCCACAACATATAACAATTTATTTTCTATCAATTATACTGTTATATCACTTTTTTACAACTTTTATTTATTTACATTTCTTAATTTAAAAAAAAAAAACCCTTATTGATGTGTTTAAAAAATGGAAAATACAAAAATGCAAAATGTTTTTATTAAGATAAAAAGTTTTAGAAATCAAACTTGAAATAGTTTGAAATCTAGGGACTATTGTATTTAATAAGGTTGTAAGTCATTTAAGGGCATGGGCCATTCCATGTTTGCTTCTTTTGACCCACTCTCTAATTATAACCCTTATCACTAACATGCCCCACTCTCTTTCTTCTGCCATTTATTCACAGACGTGTCTCCTTCTCTCAATTTTCATTTTGATGGAAAAGGAGAGTTAATTCATGTTAAATCTGCCAAAAAAGAAGAAGAGATATCGTAATTAAAGAACGATTTAGTTGTCTATGACTCACCTAATTAGAAATTTTGATATCTAAAAATATAGAAAAAATCACAAGGAAAAGGAATTGATTTTTTTATTTAGATAGGTTGAAGGAGAGAGATTAACTCTCTAAACACCATTCTAACCCAGAAAAACCTTTGAATCGGAATAATATATGAAAATATATTACTATAGTATTTTAATACTTAATATTTGCTACAAAATGATTTAAAGCCACGAGCTTGTTTACTTCCATGCAACCCTTTCACTAGTTAAACAATCTAAAATACAGTTTGAAGCTCAATTTAATAATTAATTAGTTCAACTTGAGTTATGAACTAAATATACTGAAATTTAATTAAAATTTTGACCTCCTAAAGAATAAGTAGATAACTAAACAAAGTAAACCAAGGCATTTTAACCACACAAATGTTGTAAAAGCTCTTATATTTTATTTCTAAATTCCCAGTAATAAATGCTAGCGTTTAGCATACACTTTATAGAAAAGTATTAATTATACTTCAAATTGTGTAGAACAAAATAGTTTTGTTTAAAAAAAAAAAATTATTAAAAAGGTTAAAGTGTAATTGATTTTTTTATTTAAGTACTTAATTGAAAAGCTAATAAATAAAAATATTACTAAAAATATATAATATTTTTTAACTTTCTAAGATATAAATGTACATGTCGTATCTAGATCGGAAACGGATAATAACTCGTGGTGACTGCCCAACTTCGCAATCAAGCCATTATTTGTCATTAATGATCATCATGAATAAAACGGCTTAATGAGTGAGTCTTAAATGATGAACGATTATTGATGAAACAATGAAAGACAATTATGTGACTGATTCAAAAGACTCATAACGGTCCACCCAACTAACGTGACCTAATTAACCTATAAATATTCATTTTACAGGAACTATAATTTTATCTTACCTCATACTCTTAACTCTCTTATTGTTAAGAATTTACAATTTTTGTACTCCTACGAACTTAAGCATTTGAGAGTCACTCTTAGTTGAACCTCCTCGTCTCTTTGTAGACCAATTAAAAACTCGTTACCTACAAACTCACTGTAACAACAATAAATATGTTAAAATTATTTAAAGGAATTGTTAAATTCAAACTCAATTCAATCCATTTTAACTAATATAGGTTGAGTTGTAAGATAACCACACTTATATTAATTTTGTTTAATGTAAAAAATATATTTTTTACATTAATTTATAATTTTCTTCTTATTCTCTTTCTTACTTATTTTTATGCAATATACTGATAAATTTAAATTTTCACCTTTTCTTTGTCGTTCATTCCTATTTTTCAACCATTTTGTTTGCAATAATGAGTAGGAGGAAAACCGGAGGGTGTGGTAGGGTCTCATTGACTACCCAATGGGAGGATAGGATTATGCAAGCCTATATATACCATGAAATAATAATATAAATAAAGGAAGTAAACATTTATGAGATATATCAATACATTAAAATATATTTTAAAAGTAATTAAATAACATATATTAAAATAAATAGAAATATCCAAGGACAAAATGTCCCTTCATATCGGGTATCATTAATTTGTGTGATCCTTCAGATTTGTTGTGTGAGAAAATATTTGAATGTGTTTCGTTTATTAGCTAGTGTAGCATGCAAATTAAGGCAACTATAGTTTATACTCCCAACAAACCAAATAAGCGAGTTATTGAAACATATTTAGAAAGAAAAATTGCAAGAGAAAGTAGATTGGTTTATGAGTGTGTTGGAAAACAAAAAGTTGAAAACCTTTTGCTTAGATGATTAATTGTTGTACCAATGAAATTTATTTGATGACAAAAAACACGTTAGGTGTGTATATGGAATAGGGTAACAGGAATTCAAGCATTGATCATTCTATATTTTGTGGGACATGTGTGCAGATATTTTTATGCGTGTGGTGTGGATAACATTACTGTATTTCCTTTATAATTCACATTTGAATTTATTTTTGCTATAATAATAATTACAGGCTGTGCATTACAAGTATTAGTAAAGCCTTTTTATAATAATTTGTTTAAGTCCAAACCCTTTCCAAAATAGTAGTAAAGTGAAGTGTTAAGATGATGATGTGAAAAACTATTTTACGTTGTAAGATTAAAAAAGTGTTGATAATGCAAAATGAGTTTAGTAATGTATTAAGTTTGCTTAATTTGATTAAGACGGGGTTCACTTTATTCCCATGAGGCTATAACATTATTTTGTTAAGAACTTTAATCATAGGAAAGATACTGTCGGGAATTAGAAGTGTGTTGGGAGGTGAAGTAGTCGAAAGTAGCTGTTCTTGTCCCATCCAACCTCGTTTCTTCTTCGTAATCGTAAAATCTTGTTCCTTCACTTTCTTCCTTCTACTACTAATGCCTTTGTCCTCTTCTTATCAAACCAATAAATACCCTTTTACCTTTTCGGCCAAACCTTATTTTAAACTACTATTATACTATTGCTGAAACCACTTTTTGTGGCGGCATGAGAACTTAACTTGGTTAATACCACCACTAGTCAATGTTTTAGGGGTCAAATTTTAAACATAAAATATGTTTCTAAGATTTTGCCTCCTATATTTTAACTTATTTTCTCTCACACCATATCATTAAGTAGAGAGAGAAAAATCACGTTAATTGGCCATTCCTAAATTATGTACCTTTTCCATTTAATTGGATAGTTGTAGTTGTTTTTTTGGGTAATAGTTGTCATTGCCAGCTCATTCCCTCTTTTTGAAGATTCATCAAAAAAAAAAAAAAAACACAACTTTGGCTCTGCTCACAGATTAGCCTGTGTTGGGAACCTGAGATTGATGTATAAAGATGGAGGTGAGAGAGACAAGCACGTGCCAAAGAGACAGAGAGAATCAATAAAATCAATTAAATTGTCAAAAACAAAAAATATAAACTAAAGGGAAAAAAAAGTAAGTTTCTTTGTCTCAAATAAAATATAAAAAAATAAATATTAAGTTAATATATTTGCACATAGATAGAGAAGTGTGTTTGAAGTAGATGAGTTTTTGACATGAGAAAGAAGTTAGTAATTGCAAGTTGCAACATTGTGTGTGATGCATGCCACGAGGTGTCGTATTCAAACCTTAAGACCGCCACTCTAAAACTTGGTACATGGTCCTGCCAACTATTTCCAAGAACCTATCGCCATTGTTCAAACCGATTCTAATGGATGTGATTCAATCAAATACACTTTTCATTAATCACCAATAATGCACAAACTCACTTTCTTTCGCCCTAACATTAACTTCTTTTAATGTGCCTTCAAAATACGCTGCATTGCAATTACTAAACCTGTGCAATGTGTATGATATTTCTGCAACCTGCAAAAGGCTTTTTTTCCTATATATAATATTATATTTAAAAAACAAAGCAATGGTTCATATATTTATATTAAATATGATATATAATATAATACACACCCTCTAATTAATCCTCGTATATATACAATGCGTCACGGTGTTCTTCATATTACAGTGTACAGCATTACTACTTATGTGGCTTCTTCACACATCCTCCAAGACCAGCCCCACACGTCGATCTTAAACCATCCACGTTTTCGTCTCATCATGGCAACAGTTGCAGAACTTTCTTTTTCTTCATCGCTCTTGGACCGTGTGATTAGTTTCAACTTCATAATCATCATCATTATCACCACCGATATCACACTCATCGGACACGTGACAGGTTGTCCTTCGTACAAAAATCCCTAATCACCTACAGCTGACACACGTAAGGTACATGCACCAACACGTATCTAAGCGTTTCCTTTATTGAGCCAATCTGCTACAATCAGCCGCACCGAAACCAACTCTGCGATTGACGAGATCAAACTCCACCCACAGATTCTGCTGATGGAAATTCCCAATGATGTTACTGGCCGCACCCAATTTATCAGAGTTGCCAATCCCGACGCAGTGGACCCCACCCTCCACGGAAGCGAGAACCCTCTCCTTGGGGATCACTATTTCCACGCCCTTCTCGAACTCGAACACCATGTCCCCTATCAGCCGTCCGATCTCAACCGCGTTCCCATCGAAACACATGTCCGCAACTCCAGAGTACACGTAATCCTTCTTCATCCTGGGCCCCACAGCTCTCACTACTTGCGCCCGCACCTTATCATAAGCCTCGTTAACAAGGTAAGTAAAATCGGATCCGGAGTCAATCATAGTTTGACCCGACCCGCCAGCGTCAGCACGAAAAACCGCCGGGGAGATATTCAATTTTCTGCCCCCGATTCTTATCCCCAGCAAGGCGACAGTATAAGCCAAGGGGTCAAGATTTGGCATGCGTTGACTCTGAGTAAAAGTCAACATTTGGATAAACTTAAACCGGAGAGAATTCGGGTTGTGGCCAAGGTAGAAGGAACCGGATGAAGTGGAGCCGGGTCGGGTTTCTCGGGTGGGGACGCAATAGGAGAATTTGGTAATTTTGGATTGTGAAGCGAAGGAGAGGCGTCCACGGTTCATTCCCAAAATGCCCCTGGGGTCGGTGGACTCCGTGGCGCAGCCGAGGATGAGAGGAGGGGTAAAAAGGGAACGGGAGAAAGTGAACTTTTCTCTGACGAGATTTCCCTCGGCGTAGGTACCGTCGGCGTAGAAGTAGGAGTAGTGACAGAGGCGGTTCTGGTCGCAGGAAGTGGGGAGAGTAAAATCGGGAATTCGTGGTTTGCAAACGGGGTGAGTACAGGGAAGAATGGAGAAAGTGGAGGAGAGAGAAGGGTCAAAGGAGGCGGTTGGGGGAGGAACCTTGGGTGGTTTTCGGTGACACTGAATCCACGAGAGTTGGCTTCCGGTGTCCAACAACATAGGCTGAACCTGCGGTGGGGTCCCAATGGGAAGGTTGACGATTAAAACCATGGAGTATTTGAAGGTGAGCCTGTAGTTATATGGAGAAGAAGGCGAAGTGAGTCGCGTGTGGTTTGCGGTGCGGTTTGAGTAGGCAATGAGAGAGTCGCGCAGCATCTTGGAGGCGGTGTTGGTGGAGAGAGGGAGTGAGGTGAGAGGAAAAGAGAGTGAGAATGAGGTGTGGTTGAGTTGCAGGGAGAGGTGTGGAGAGAAGAGAAGAGAAAGGAAGAGGAAGAAGAAGAAGAAGAAGAGTGGAGGCATGGTGATGATGTTAGTGTGTTGTGCGAGAGTTGTGGGTTTAGGTTGAAATGTTGTATATATAGGGAGAAGAAAAGAAGAAAGGAAGGGGAAAAGAAGACGCGTTTTGAAATGGGTAATTCAGATCTATCTGTGTATCTTACGTTATGTTATGATCCCACCCAATTGAATTTAGGGTGAGATATTTAAAGTTGGAAGGTGTATCTTGCTCAGATGGTTTTATAATTTCATTTATATCTCTCTGTCTTATGATCTCTCTTTCCTTCTTTATTACGCTCCCATACTTCACTACACCTAAACCACTTTTTTTCAAAAATCAAATACACTACTCCTTAACTCTTTATTATTATTTGTTCTTTCTAAACTTCATAAATTGATTTCAAGTGAAGAAACTTCACATTACTTATTGTTTAAGTAACTAATAGCATAACAATACAGTAATATAGTAAGTATAGTTAAAATTGTTTTCTGTAAATTGTTGTTTGAGTTGTTATTCTCTTGTTATATGTTGAGGTTGTTTCTTTTATTTTTTTGTGTTATTATTCTTCCTACCATTTATATTTTAAAAATTACATAATCGTGGATACTAAATATTAACGACTTCATACATATAATATTTAGTGTAACAAAAAATATGAAAATTCTTAACTGATGTGTAATATGTCTTTCTTTCTTTGTGTTATCTAAGATATACTAAAATCTTCATCCCATCTCTTTTATATTTAACTTTATTATTAAACTAATTCGATAATAAATATTTTCTTCTATTTAAAAATAATTATCCAAAACTTCTTAATTTATACTGATATAACATTAATAATTATTTAAAATCCTTTAATTTATACTAATATGACAATAATATATTTAAATATGAATATTAATATCCAATCTATTTATACGTACTATTGTTAAACAATCACTGGAAGACTCTAATCTGGCCTAATGCATAAATAATCAATGAAAATAATGGTCAAATTTATTCTATCTCCAATCACTATCAGCATGACACTACATTGTTATTATTATTATTATTATATTATAATGTTTTTAAACACATAGTATATAACAAGTTAAAGTGGTGTGTGAAATTTTGAAAAATTAGATAAAACATTTGAAGAGTGAATTAACAGAAAAAGAAGGAGGGTGAGATACGACTTGAGACGTTGATGTTGGTGAAGTACAGCTGGTGCTTGGAAGAAGAAGACGAAGAAGAAGAAGGAGTGGGTAACCCAACATCATGCTACTGTGCTAGTACCACAGAAAGTGACGTGTGGCTGGTCAACTCACACTGAGTAAAAAACAAACTATTCAACTGTTACATCCCCTACAAAATCTTTTTTTACACTTAAATAATTTAAAAGTAACAAATTCATTTTTAATATCAAATTCCTATATTTATTAAATATTCAAAATAAATTGGAAGTGTGAATTTTATTATTCACTAGTTTTAGATTTTCCAAAACTTATTTAACCTTATTCTTTTATAATTCGATTGGATCCCAGCTTTTAAAGCAGTTACGCTTTCCGCAGTTATTATCTTAATGCTTCATTTATTAATTCGGTTTAGTATATCGTAATCCAAAAGGCTCTTGCTCACTCACTCAATAAAAAAATCTTAAAACCCTTTTTAAAAATTGACAGAGAAATGTATAAAAAATATTAAAAACCCTATATTTATCTCATGTCTTATTCGTTATAATTAATTATCTAAAAAAATAAGCGATGAACGGATTTAGTATTCCTATGATATAAACATATTTATTAAATATTTTTTTACACCAAACAATACTTTTCTTAGATTTAACATATTGGTAACTCTGTCATTTTTAATAAAAAATTAATTATATTTATTTTTGTCTTGGCTATAAAATAAGAAACATAAATTTTTTAGAGAGTAGAGTGAATATAAATTCGATATTAATTTTTTTAGTGTATAAGAATATCTCTTTCACTCGAAATTAAGGGAGTAGAAGAGTAGAGTGAGTTCTTTTATTTGCCACACCAATGTTCTAACCATTATTAAATATTAATAAACCCTAAATTTTACTAGAGTCGCTGTATTTTAAGGTATTATATATTTTAAAATTAATCATATTACTCATAAATATATTTTATTTTATTCAAATTGGAAACTAATTATTTTTTATTATAATTTTTAATATGTGTTCATATTTTTTATTACAAATTTTAATATGTATTCATATTGTTTAAACGGCATTGTTTATATTAATTTGTTACATAACAAAACATTTTACAATCTTTTTTGAAGAAATAAATTCAAATGAGATTATGGTGAGTTAATTGAGATGATGTGGGATGATACCACCAAAAGCAATTTCACTCTTTTCATAATACGGAGACTATGCATTGAATGACTACTCACAAAAACAATATAGAAAATAGGAATTTGAATAATGTGTGGATAAGTTTGGTTTTGTCCTTTTGGTAATTCATGTGACGAAATTTCTAACTATGTATTATTCTCTTGTCCACATGTAAGACAAATATTTTTAGCAAGAAAAAATTAGGAAGTATTGATATGTTTTAAAAGCTATTCGTTTAGATAACATTATATACATTTATGATATAAGAAATATAGAACTAGTTTGCTTGTTTTACTTTTTTCATTCTCGATCTTAAACTAATATTATAAATCTTGAAAGCTAATTTCTTAGTAGTTATTTATTATTTCTGTTTATGAGCAAAAATAATTATTAAAAAAATATTTTATGATTATTATACTTGCAATGAAATCTTATTTTTAGTTTTAACTAAACCCTAAACAATATGGATATTAATGGGAGATTTGAAGTACTTTTTAAACTTAAATAAATTGTCGACTTCTTATTAAAAAAAAAGTACGAATAAATTGTTGTCTAAAATTATTGAGCCGCGCAATCTTTTTTTGTCCCAATTGGAAATCCTAAAACTTTTGCATATTTTGTTACATTATAAAATTTGTTTAGTTGCATTTTACACTGTAGAGCTCACAGATCATGTCTCCCAAAGAGCACGCGTTTGAAAATTTATCCGACAAAAACTTGCAAATTATCTAATATTTTGTCACTACATAAAACAACCATCCAAATTCATAGCTATCTAAGCAAGTTAGGCAAATATCTTGTACCAATTATATAATTATTTCTTACTTCTTTTAGTCAGACTTTATACTTTTTCTCGTATATATCATTAACACCTAAAAATAAGTGATTATTATGAATAACTGAACTTAATCTTACGTATTGTAACATCTGATTTCCATCCCTTTATATATATATATATTATTTATCTTTAATTGATGTGAAATCTCCAATACATTAAACTTATTAACTTGTGTATGAAACTATATATTATAGGTAATTCGATAAAAATTTGATAACGAATGATCTGA
>Ga0123342_1005268_pt1 | contig 18939 bp, 10 predicted proteins | sample Turbeawhitnodule_FD_89960 | JGI IMG/M metagenome (GOLD analysis project Ga0123342, IMG submission 89960) | Root nodule microbial communities of legume samples collected from Mexico - Turtle bean Mexico white nodule | ecosystem: Host-associated > Plants > Roots > Nodule | place: Mexico: Nepantla...
ATAATGAGTGTTTAAAGCTGTACAAATCAAATAAAATCAAATCACTAACAAATCTGTCCTAATAAATATAAAATGGAATCTGCACTTAATTATAACATAATTCTCCTGATTATGCAACAAAAAGAAATATGATAATATAAAAAATTTAATGTCAAAAGAACACATAATTATCTTTTATTGAATGTCAAATAGCAATGAAGATATTATAATTGCATAAATTTCAAAATAAAGTAAAAAGAATAAACTAAGGTTGTTTTAATAATTTAAAACGGGGATAGAGACGGGCAAGTATGTACATAGCCATCCCTCGTAGGTGATTTAAAAAACCAGGTATTATGATATTCATACCATGCCTGGTTAATCTGGGTATTCCTTGTCAACATTGAGACAGGTTCAGACAATACCCATAGATACAAGTTTATTTGTTATCCCTAAGCCCAAACATATTGGGCTCTCGCACAAGGGTGTTTTTGTTATGGACCTCCATTAACAGCTTAATAAGCTTTTGGAAGAGTTCATCTTTAACAAAAAAATTCTTGGAATAAGCTAAGTCAGATTGTTAGAGAATTTTAGGCCCCTGTACAATTAATAGAATAAAGTTGCTATCTGTGAATTGGAAGCTAATCATCCCCCCTTTTCAGTATTGAAGCTACTTGTTAATGCCAGCTGTGTATTTCGTTATCCAGAAATTTAAACAATTCTATTACTATGTATCAAAGCCAATAGATAAATCTTCCAAACCTAAAACACCTCCAGCAGGCCCCACCATCATAGTCCTCAACCTTAAAGATCATTCAATTTTAGCAAGTCAGCCTGATCTTAAGATAACTCAGATTCATTCAATCTTATTACCATTGCCTTGAAATGAATTGGTTGATTAGACATCCTGATTTTCCATAACTTCACCATCCAAATCATATAGTCAAAAGAATTGTAATTGCATCCATTTGCAACAAACAAAAGTCTAAAATAGACTGTAAGTAAGCCAACCTACGTAACAATTTTGCTATGAATCAGCAACACACTAGAAATGCAGGTTGCAGAGATGTAGAACTTGAGTACATTAAATTGACTGAAAAGATATAAGCAGAGATATTTAGACTAATAAATTCATAATTAACAGAGTAATCTCAACACTAAAGATTTTCATAAATGACATATTCAAAACCATATACAATTAATCAATTATTCAATATGATGGTAAAAATATTCACTTACAAAAGAAATATACAAAGTAAAGATCTTACAAGCGCATATCTACTTACTTACCAATACTTTGCACATGGCAGCTACTCTCATTGGCAATGCCCTTGAATTACCACAAAGTTGAGGAACAGCAGATGAAGTAGTATCTTTCATAGATGGAGATGATGCTATCACTTCTGTAATATATGATTGTGCATTTGAATTCGAAAATGCAGAATCCTAGGCATAGAAAAAAAACAAAAAAATAGAAAATTCTTCATTATCAATTTAAGATAATGAACAGTGAAGATACCCAAAGAACAAGAATCATAAAATATATAAACCTTTTTATTCATGGCAAATGCTCTTTGAACTGCCTTGGCATCACTCTGTCTTTTTGTCTCCAATGCCTTCATTGCATTATTTTGTAACTCAGTAGAAGAGTCCTCACTGCAGTTGAAATTTGAATCTTATAATTAATGACAGTGTCAAAGGAAAACCCTAATAAGCGCACAGTCAATTTCCAACCTTCTATGATGAACACTCCAGCCTCCCTCGCCATCTAAGGACAAAACCACATCATGGAATGCAACTAATGCTGGACGATGTGATATGGTAATACAAGATGTACCCATAGCCAGAACTTTAGCACAAAATCGTTCTTCCATATCAGTTGTAACAGCACTTGTGCACTCATCAAGAATGGCAAATTTAGGCTTATGGTAGAAAAGTCTGGCCATGCCTAATCTTTGTTGCTCACCCAATGAAAGCTCATCACCCCAGTTAACCTCTTTTTCAGGTGGATACCGTTCCAATAGATACTCGAGATCAACCTTGAATACATGTACAAGCAATTCAGATGAATAATAATTATTAAAATGACATAAATATTATGTACTAAACATTAATGTGGCACTGCAAAGAAGTAGGGTTATATGAATTTCACATTTTTCAATAACTCCACCATCCCGCCATCTGTAAGTGGCTCAACCTCTTGATCCACAGTAAGAGGGTAAATTAACTGATCACGTAGTGTTCCTACAGCAGTATATGGTCTTTGAGGCACATAAAAAATTTCTTTATTAAGATCAGATCCTACTCCTGGTTTCACAATATGTCCAGATACCAAGGGCCAAAGACCTCCTAAAACCCGGAATAACGAGCTCTTTCCACTTCCATTTGGACCTTCAGCAAAATAATTGTTATCACATGTCAAAAACAATTAACCATTTGAAATCTTATTTTAAAATCCAAGTATACAAGTGAAACATGATACTTTCAGATTGTCAAATAAAAGCCAAACAGACAAGAATCATATCAATTTTGTTTTTACTCAATTGACTTCAAAGTATATAATTTCTCATCCCCATCAAATCTACATGCTCACCAGAGTATGATGACCAACCAGGACTGAACACTGAAACTATTTACTATTTTTGTGTTAGTTTATATTATTTTTCTTGAACAGATGGATTGAGCTAGTCCACGCATTAGAACTGGTTGCTCAAACTGTGTGAAACAAAACATGGTTTGAGATGCAGAAGTGGTTCGACAACATTGCCACAAGATGCATCAACGGAATTGAGATTTGAAAACAGGTGAGGACATAAAAAAGTACTAATCAATTGTAATTAATATTATTAATTTTTATTTCATAGATGCGTATAAAGTTAATCATCAATGCAAAACCTTTTACAGAAGACTAAATCTAAGCAACATTTATGAAAGAAGTCACCTTAATTAAATCAGTAGATAATCAAGGTGGCAAATAATATTTCTGCAAGTTTACAATTAATTTTAGCTTCAAATTTGTCAGTTGTCTGGCCTTGTTTGATTTTTAAATTCAAAATTAACATAGTTCTAAAATAACAAGAATAACCTTAGAAGACACAGTTAGAAAATTCAGCAATCTAGTAATGATCAACAGTCATTCGTAACCTCTATGAAGCTGCTAAAGAAAAGTAACAAGTACCACAAGGCAGTGGCTGAGGTGAATTTCAAGGAGAATGCACAAGGGTAAAAACAATGTTCGTGGGCTCAGTCAGGACAATTTCCAACCAACTAGTACCAAGCCTTATCCCGATAAAAGGGAATACTCAGTTTTTATTTCCAACTAGTCTACATTTAACAAGAATTTACAATGGCACCCACAGATATTGCATAAAACACTGTTGAGAAACAATATAGCCTGATTATAATGTACCTTTGATGCAGAACCTGGTTGGATGCATTAATCTAGGCACTTGCCAAAAAAAACGACAAAGGAAACAAGCCAAAAGTTTCATCTACATTAAATTTGCAGTCAATAGTGCACAACCCTTGCCATATTTCCAGTCATGTGGATACTATAAATGCATATAAAAAAAATTAAGCCCCAGAAGTGCATGAATAATTAACCCCCACACCCTAAATCAGATACCCAAGAGAATGATTATTGATACAAAAGAAAAGAAGGGATATTGAAGTAACATCAATTAACAAGGATGACTCAACCACCCAAAAAATGTAAAATTAGAAACAACCACCAAGCAGAGAGTTCATACCTGTAATCAAAAGATTTGATCCTGACTCAACCTTAAGAGTTAAATCATCCACTAATACATTACCATTGGGGGTCACAACCTGAATTTTGGGAGCATCAACTCGATCAAGATATGAAAAACATAAAGAGAAGTAAAGGTTCATAAATAGTTCAGAGAGTTTACTAGCCTTGACACCATAAAATCCAACGTAGTTAGCTTCACTTATGCAATTTCTACTTCCTTGTCTTTGCAGCGAAAATTTCTCATTCTCCAGACTTAATTCTCGTGATATGGCCATTAACTCGTGAATACGATCAGCATAACCACTGTAAAACATACGAATAACTAGAATATATATACAAACAAAATGAACCCTGGAAAGGCATGTTCTCTAAATATCAACTTCTAAGGGACAAATGACCAATCAAATATACCTGAGTCGGTTGAGCCGTCTTGCACTAATAGAAAGAGTTCCAAGAGATTGAAAAAGGGAAATAATGACACTAGTATGATATCTTAGATTGCTTAGCATCTCTGCACGCCCTAAAGTTGAAGTGTCAGGCCTTAGATGGCCAGAAAAGAAAGGTTCAATAATCAAAATAACAGCAACAGTAGCACCAAGGTACTTCAATAAAAAATCCTGAACCATGCCAAACCACCAATGGTCATGTAGCACTCTCTTAGTGTGTCTAAATAAGGTCCTAAACTTCTGCTGAATATAAGCTTCTTCTCTCCTCTCTCCACCATAAAATGCTATACTTTCTGAGTGAGTCCTTAATCGTGAGTGAAGCTGCCGGTACTCTCCTTCCAATTCCTGCTCTCTGGACATAAGTTTACCAAATGCAGGAGAAAAGTTTCTGATTGCAGCCCCAGCTCCAACTACGTAGGCCTGCATAGGAAACAAAATTTATTGAAAAGACAACCACAGAACTTAACATTATATCAAACAGGTTCAAGCCATCAGAAACTCAACAAGAAATTATGAACTGTAGCAGCCAGTGAGAAATCTGTGAAACAGTACACTTTAACTAGATTTACCAATATCCAGAAGATATATTTAGGGCTTGCATATGAACAAAGCCGCCAAGAGTATAGCAGTCCATCAGTCACCGCAGTTAGGTCATCCTGTATAATCTCACTCAACTCTGAACAGAACCTTGGAACATCACTGGCAATTCTTTGCTCTGGATTAGTTATCCGACCATCAACATGTGATATTTTGTAATACACCATGTTCTGAAATAAAAGTAAATTCAGACAGAAAGTTCATATAAAAACTAAGTAGAACACTACAACAGTGCCATTAAGGAGGCATGACAATTACCAATAATATAGAGTTGTGCATGGGTACTTGCAATTAAAATTGGAAAAAACTATTTGATTCTGGATAGTTATTCTTATTTTGGGAAAAGATCAAACAATTGTTCAAAGCATAAAGAGGTAGCTTAATACTTTTTCTTTAACAATTTCTGAATTAACTTGCACAAACAAGATGTAGAAAACAATCTGAATGCTCTAGTCAGGACATGTCTGGGATCCAAAAGCAATGCCCAAACCAAGAACAACTGAACCACAAGGCCCCTTTCCCTTTTTTCTTAATTGATTTTCCAAAGCCTTGTACCCAGCAGGTAAAGTGATGTAGCAACAAATATTGTCCTCTTTAAGCAGTATATGGAATTAAGGACACGACAGAACTTAAAGCTAACAGGAAAATTCTGGAAGCATTACAAATTGAACTTCCATACACCTAAAATAAAGAAGAAAAAACAGACTTGAGCTATAAACAGCTTAAAACTACTCAGAAAATTTGTAGCAAGACAGGAGGAATGCACAAATAGATGACAAGCTCAATACAGACAGTCAAATATAGACATTTTCAACATACAATTCAACAATATCTACCTTAAAATAGTGAGAATGGATAAATTGGGTCAATATTTTCCTGAAGTGCAGACTCAAAGTCCCAGTAATGTACTTTGATGTAGACAGTATAGTTGATGAGAGGAAACACAAAACAATATTCTCTGAAATTAGCCGCAAAAACATTGGCACACGTCGAAGAAAAGCAGCACGAAATAGGAAGCCTTGTACTTTTGCTAGCCTGTTGCTCAAAGTGGTTCGCAGCACCTGCAAATATAATTTAAATGTTATCAGCTAAAATTTATCATTGTTTATTTCTGGTGACTCAACCAACACATTTGCTAATATGATATTCATCAGTTTGTTTTCGTACAAACTTAAACAGTCTATTATGGCTTTCATATTCAAATAAAAGATTCCATCTCATTTTTCTCAATTTAATGTCACAGTCTACTGTGTTCACACGCTCACACTCCTTCAGGTATGCAAATACAAGTTACATTCTTATGCAATTGTGTTAGCAAACTTGAATAAGGATGCACAATAATAAAGTCAAATTGTATTTAAGAACACAACCAAGACCATAGTTATTGTTATAGTCTTATAATTAATAATATACAAGTCTGATATTCTACCTTCTAAACCACACAGAAACTAGAGGGATTTAAGAGGTAACTGTAGTTGTTGGTGAAGTGAAAGAGTTTCAATCTAATTAAAAATCATGGTGACAGAATCCAAGAGAATTGTAAAATTAGAAGAGGATGATTCAGAGAATTACATCTTTGTATAACAGAACTATCAAGTAACAAACAAAGATACTAAAAGGCAGTTAGCCAGGCAAAAAGCCAAAGTTTTTTTGAATCAAGCTTTGTGCACCAAAACAGGAAATACATTATTACAAGCTTACCCTAAGAAGAGAAAAATGACCCAGAAACTTAAACCCAATGAACTATTAAGAAAAAAAATGGAGAAGTTGTAGTGATTGAGCAACAAATGACGAAAAGATGGAGGAGTTATTTCTGCACTGAATGAGGCTTAGCGTTTTTAAAGGAAGTATTAAAGAAGATGGCCTTTGGCAAAGCAATTCAACCAAATATTATACTACCAACCGAATTTTAGAACTCTTGTTTTTATTTTATTTTATTTTCTGGTTCAAATTTTTTTAGGGGAGAAACTTGCTTTATGCTAATGAACATTTAACACCTATTTACAAAAATAGATTAGACAACCATAAGATTGATAATGATCATATTTTGTAAAGAGAAATTAATCATTTCACATTAATGTATAATAAAATTAGTAGATGATTACCACAATCTGCTACAAGATACTTGTGATCATAGCCAAAAAACCAAAATTCCATAACTTTCCCTCCTCCATGTTAGAACATATTCTTTCCCATATAAATGTCTCAAAAATTACATCCTATCATATCTTATAATTTATATTGAAACGGTTATTTTAATTTTTTTTAGAAAAAAGAAGAATCATATTTTGTAAGGTTAAGTCATATCTAGCTAAGGCCAGTTGTATTTCAACATATCAGCCAGTAAAACGTTAAGAAAAAAAAACAGAGGATGCTCAATGGATGTGCACTACACATTGTACATGTACCAGATATGCATAGAACACTAGTACTCTACCAATTCTGGAGTATTTGGGCTTCATAGTTTGGTTAATGTTTGTATCATTCTTTATAACCTTTCTCTTGATAAAGCCTATTTAGATATTTCAAAAAAAATATAACCCTCTGCATCCAACTAATCCTTTTCCCATATCCAAAAATATAGAGAGCACTTTCTTGTGTACCTTTTATGGATTACACCTTCAGTAGTTTCTACGAACCAACAAACTCCCCCATCCCCTCCAAAGCAGAGAGGAAAAACCTAAATAAATCTATAACTGTCTTTGTCAATTCATAAGCATATTGTGTGTTTGTCTTGTCTTTGCTGTAAATAAGGGATTATTAGGATAAAAATATCCCTGGAATCTGCACATTCATTTGAGCAGGTTTTATTTCCTTTCTTTAATAGAATGTGATTGTAACAAATAGAGGACTTGAGAATGTAATTATCTTGATTGTAACTAATAAAATATTTATTTTCTCCCTCTTATTATTCAAGTGTCTTCATGACATTTCAAGGCAATGTCTTTATGCCAGTGTATGTTGTCATAAGATTTTTAGTTATATGTTTTAGTTTTAAACTAACTGTTAAATAAGAAAATCATCACATTCAATCACATAATGAAACAGAAAAAAATAAACGAAACATTTTCAAGAGTAATCACAGTTCCTAGTCCAACAGGTACGAAATTCCATTATATACAGAACATACAAGAGTTCAAGTTCAATGTCTCCTGATGATGCATTCCAGCAGAAGTACCATATCTGCTGACTAAGGATATGGATCACATGAAACTTCTGATTAGTCCAAAAAATGAATGATAGTTCGAATTAAAAAATCATTTTGATTAATATATTTCATCTTTGTAGCAAGTATACATGACATGTTCACAAGTCGGGCATTTAATGTCAAAGACAAGTTAACAGAACAAAATATCACAACAAATACATGAATACATCATGTCATTTTGCATTGAAATTTTAAAGGTAATCACAAAAACATAATTATCCATAAAAAAATAGACTTACCACTATACAAACTAAAGCTAAAAGGTTCTTGGCACCTAATTGGCCCATCTCGGATAAAAGAATTGCAGCAAGGACTTTAAGTGACTTCAACCCTCCTTTTTTCTTTTTATCTTTTGGTGCAGAAGTTCTTTTCATAACCTCCTCCTTTGGGAGTTCTCTATCATTATTGTTCTCGCCAGAATCGCCTAATAAATCATGTCTATTAACTCTAGATTGCACATATGCTGCAGTTCCACCAGCAACTAAGATACCAGTTGCAAGAAGCAGAGTTTTTCTGTCGTAACACACAAGAAAAATTATTCAACTAGATAATAATTTACATGCAAAACTAGTTCAACATTGTAATGATTTTATTAATACCACTCAAAAAATAAAATAGTGTATAAATGCTACAACTAATATGAAGATGCAAGGCTATAATCCAAGAGGATCAGATTAAGTGTATGATGGCACTGTTAGCCTCAAGAAGAATACACCATTATTTCATGTAAAAACAATCAAGTACAACATAAATTACATTTAAAGGAGCAGAACCTTAGATAAATAAATTGTAAATGATTAGATCAATAAAGAATGAAGAAATTTCTTGTCAATTGTTCTATCAAGACAAGTTTTGTTGGTTTCCTGATCCCTGTTTATTCTAATGATAAGCCTTTAAGCATGTTTCAAGTGGAAAATAATACCCAAAGAGTGCAAGTTTCAGGGTCAACCAATTTTACTTACAATAGAACTTTTTTGATAATTACCAATTTCTACTTAATAGTACATGTTTTGAAGGACTTAAACCCATATAGAATAGAAGTCTTGAGATTCAACCATGAGGATTTTGATGTAGCACGACCATTGTCTAATCCTATACATTTAGTATCTCAAGTATAGAAGAAAATAATTTCCCTCTTATTCAATCTCATTATATATATATATATATATATACACATACATATACATATACATACATTAATTTGATAAATTTGGAAACAAGAACTGCCTATTCTACGAAACAAATCCATGAGATTGTGGAATTGATATTGTTAGTAAATATAAACAAGATACGACCAATATACAGACTTAAAAAACAATAGGAATCAAATCTGAAACTTCCTAAAATATCTCAACATAGTATTTTTTATCAAACGCATTAGTATTGGGCATTGTTGCAATGGTTTTAAATTACAGTTGCAATTAGGCAATTAAAATTTCGAAAAACCTTTATATTGCAGAAAATTGTAAGATAAATGCAGGCAATGTAGAAGCAACTAGGGTTACAGTGCGGTTATAAAAAAACCATAAACTCTAACGTTAGAACTGCAATTACAGTTTCAGACCTTACTGTAAAACCTCTGAAACTCCTTAATGGGTCAAAATTTTGAGCTTTGAGCGTTATGTATTCTATTTCTGATTATGAAAATGAGATCGAATATTCTCCTCGAGTATAAAACAAAGTTTAGTTTTAGATGCATTATGAAAAGATTAAATAAAAATAGCCGATAAAAGGATAAAGTCTATGCAGTAGCTCAATGGGCAAACAAATTAAGCTGCAAGTCACCGTCAACGTCAGAGTGAACTTACTCATCACCAAAAACATTCAAAGAAAAAGTTAATATACCTCCTCGAAGCCAGAAAACCCTGGCCATGCTGGGTTAGTTGGAAGAGTTGAAGGGAAGACATGGCAAAAGATCAATCTCTCTTTTACCAACAAATAAGCTCGTCACAATTGCTCCTCGTACCTTGGGGAGCAACAAAATCTAGCCGAAAATAAAATTCACAGAAAAAAGGAAAGACAAGTCAGCAGCCAGAACTGTGGGAAATTTCAATCTCAACGCATAGTGGGATGCTTTAGATGCACCAAACTCGCTCACTCACACAATCACATTATCGAGGTTCCCACATCCATGTCAAACATATGCACATAATGTATATTCATACATGTGAGCAAGGTGCTTCCGTTCAAGATACCAAATAATGACCTCATCACATCAAGAGCATAACTAAATAACAACAACCATACCAAATTTCTTCTAATTCAATGAGATATATCTCTCATTATTAAGTGTAATTAAACTAAACAAAATACACGAAGACAACTTTCTTTGCAGTCAAAATATCACATGTATCATCCCAAACGTGTAAAATCCCTAACAGAAGCTAACCTCCAAGGTCGAAAATGTTAACCATGTTCCTCCTATCCAACGCGCCTAAAGCTTCGAAATATAAGATATTCGCTGCAAAACAGAACATTCTAGTTCAAAACAGCAAGCATATTCGATCAGACTAACGTATCCGAATCTGCAATAAGATGAATAATGACCACAAAAGCTCGATGAGCGAATCCAAGTCTAACTGAATAGAGAAATTGTGTTTTTCCAGAAATGGAACACGAGCGAAACAAACCTAATATACACATGATTGATAACGAATTCTCATTTGGTGGCTGAAGGTGGGAACGAACGCAGGTATTGAATAGAGAAGAAGGTTTCAAGAGGAATTGCACATATGATATATCTGGTGTGGTCAATTATGAAACACTAACACCTAACCGAAGAGAAGAGACAAGACGGGGAGTTGATGAGATGTGTGAGATAGTTTGGGAGTGCAACGCAGCACACGAACGTGTTCCACACGGGTAGTCTTCTTCTCTACCATCCTCTCACAAATCGGGTCGGATCCGATTTCACCTTTGGCTACACTGAGTTCATACTTCCTCACAATTTTATTAAAAAATTATATACACACACTCGCGCGCGTGTGTTTTCACTCTAATCAAATTTAATGAAATTCAAATGTCCACTGAATTTTTATTTTTTTTTACATCTTTAAATATAATTTAAAAGGATTTTTTCAAACATTATTTTATGTCAAACTAATATAAATTTATTAAAAAAAATAGAGATATTTATTATGAGTATTTTAAGTTAATATTCCTAAAATATTAATGATATTAATTATTTTATTACTATTACAATTATATTGTATATATACAAAATTAAATATTAGATAAATTTATTTAATTATTTTAAAAATATGTACTATTAATAATAACATATAATTATAAATAATAAAAATAATAAAATAAAATTATAATATGAACAAAATATATATAGTTATATAAAATAACTAATGTATATAATAATAAATATTAGTTTCATAAATTTTAATATATTTAATAAATTATTTAAATTTAATAAAAAATATTTTTATTATAAAATAAGAATAATTATAAATATTATATATTAATAATTAATAATTAAATCAAAAAATATATATATATACCATAATCTATTATTAAAATATTTTTTATTAACAAAAATAAATTTATAAACTTATATTTTATACCTTTAAAATAAATCCTCACCTCAATCAAACAAAGTATTAATGATTGTAAAATGTTGAATATTTATTGTATTTGTTGACTTTATGAAGAAAAAAAAAAACAGTGTAGGTTGACGTTTGTGCATTTCTTTTTTTAAGTTTTGAATTTTTACTTATGAGCAAATTTTATTTTATTAAACTGATATATATAGAGAGAGATATATATATTGAGTTTATTTATGTTATTGAATGTTATGTTAGGCTTGAAGGTATAGTATAAAATATCAATATAGTCATTTTTTAAATAGTAAGTTTGAAACTATGTAGAATTGTGAGATTTAGTTCCTTGAATTGTGTACGCGATTTTTAACTTTATTGAATGACACAATTTACACAACTTTATTGAATCACATTTTTTAAGTGATTTTTATTATTAATCAAAATTTAAAAAATAATTTTTAAATTAATATTTAAATTAGTTAGTAAGATTTTAGTTATTAATATTTTTAATTATAAATTAGTTTCTAATTTATAATATAAAATATCAGTAAGTAAGTAGTTAAAATCTTGATAATTAATAATTAAATATTAATTTATAAATTATTTTATAATTTTTTATTAATAATAAAAATTAAGTTTTTGTAGTTTATAAAATTATCTATAATTTAGTTAATGTAGTGATTAATTAATTTAGTATCTAAAATTAGTTTATATTTAATAATTTTTTTTAGTGATGAAAAATAAAAAAAAAATTATTGTAATTGGACAATGTAAACTTGTTAAGAATATTGCAAATGATAAAATATTTAGTTGACATTTTGAATATGTTTTAGTGTTGATACATAATTGTTATTTTCTATATATGGTCTGAGCATCAAATTGTCAAGTGAGAACTTTAACCTTAACTTCAAAAGATTGTCGCTTGAACAATTATTTTGGATAAATGAAAGATAATTAATATTTTTTATTTATATTAAAATTATCTTATAATTATAATAAATATTTCAATTAATATAAATACAAATAATCACGCCACACATTTGTTTAACCTGGAAATATTTTTTTGATTTTTAGACAGGAACTTAGAAGGTGTCCTTAAAATCTCAGAAAACAAATTTGCACAATTAAGAAATTAAGAAAGAGAAAAAATTAATCAATTTTAATATTTAATATTATCAACAACATTCATAAAAAAATTTAATGGAATAAATATTTGACAGAAATGGATATAGATTTAAAAACTGGAAAAATAAAAAATTTAATTTAATATTTAATATTTTTAATAGTATTAATGAAAACAGTTAATGGAATAAATACTTGACAAAAATGAATCCATATTTAAAATCTAAAAGAAAAAAAAAACAAAAAAAAATGCAATTAATTTTAATATTTAATATTTTCAATAACATTCATGAAAGCATTTAATGGAATAAATACTTGCCAAAAATTTATCTAGATTTAAAATCTGAAAAAAACAGATTGAGATCTCATGGAGTTTCAACTATTATGATTTAGTTTTAATAATATTTGTTAGTAGAATGAAAGACAAAAAAAATGGAGAATTTGTCACAGTGCCCAAATTTAAGTCTCTTAAATCGAAGGTCACCAATGAAACATAACACTAAATTGAACAAAACCCACAACCTCCGAGGAATCCTAATTATCGTCCATGAATATTCTCAAAATTTCAAACCCACCAATAAAAAAATTATTTTTATTGTTTTTGATGTTGAGACGGTTTTAGTTGTTGAATTTTATGAAGTTATACATGTTATTGAACACACTCAAAAAATAAGTCTTACTAGTTTATGACTTAATATGATTCTCTTTTAGTTTGTGTTGTATTTATTGTTATGATTAATATTCATTTGATGTTTTGTAATAGGTGAAACACTTGTCTTAAGTACTGTGCAAAAAATTAGGTTTAGGGTTTCTCACATTTTTTGTTCTGAAATGAATACATGTGTTGATAAGTTTGTTAACTTAAGTTTTATTCATAAAGAGTATTTTCATTTGTATAATAGGCTTACATCTAGTATTTTTTTAAAGTTATTTATTAATAAGTTTATATTACCTATGTACCGTTTTTGTTAATATATGATTTTGATCTAGTCCTTTTATATTTTTTTGTATATTCTTTATTTATTTTTTTAATAATTTTTTTTTCATGTGATGGTAAATGATTATTATTATTTGAGGTGTCAATCTCAAGCTTCATAGTGATACCTAATAAATTTTATAAAAAAAAGTGAATGTAAACCTTGTTTTAGAAATTAATATAGAGTACTTTATATGTACGGATTTTCTATTAAAGTGAGGGTGTTATAACATATACATAATTCACCAATTAAATTCTCTTTCTACTTTAAATATAATTGAAAAACTTATGTTATAAAATTAATAAATAGGATTGAAGTGTGGCAACTCTTAAAAGTTCTAGTGTATATTTTAAAAGATTATTTTAAAATTAAATAATTAGACATTTAAAAAAAATATTGGATAAGTTTAATTATTTTTAAAAACTATAAGTACTTTATATTTTTTAAAATGTTACTTGAATGTGTGATTTCTTAGATGTAATTGGGTGTTTAGAAAAAAGAAATTAATAACCAAATTCTTTTTCAATTAAGGTTAGTTGTATTTTAAAATTTCCAATTATTATTTTTCAAACGTTACAAAGTTATTTTGTTAAAAAATGATCAATTTTTAAAATGTGGTGTGAGAAATCTTTCAATCAACCTTAACTAAAACTATTTTTAACCAATTTAAGTTAAAAAAAAAATGTTCAACATTGACAGTAAAGTCAAATAGGATAATCCCAAATCAATAACTAAAAAAACAACATTTCTTAATTTAAATAATTATAAGTAACCTCAATTAAAAATAATTTTAATTTTAATATCAATAAAAAAGGCACTGTCATGTAAAGTGGAAAGTCTCAACAAATTTAGATCAAGCATAACATCATCCGAAAAATATCAGTAATTACTATTTTTGAGTCATTAAGTTTGGTCTACTATTAAATAAATTTATGTATATTTTGATAATTAAAATACTCAACTATAAACAAAAATAAAAATTCAATCCATTTAAATTGTTTTAGAAAAAAAGTTAAAAATAAAATAATTTAAAATAAAACTAATTTAAATTTAATATATCTGAATATATTGAAAATTATAATTTTTTATATATAAAAACATTACTCTATATTGTCTCAATTTACCAAATTTATGGAGTTGCATTTCCTTAACACGATTACATTCTTAAAATATTTAATAATATTTTTCGTTATTTATTTATTTTGAAATATAATATACGTATTAAAAAATAATAGTTTTATTTATATTAAAATTGTATATGCTCTTAATATCGCATTATTAATTATTATTTTTGTCTATAAAACTGTATCAAAAGCTAAATGTAATTGGATGTATCGTTTTTGTTAACATATGGGTTTTGGTCTAGTCCCCGTATTTTTGTATTTTTTTTTTCTTTTATTTTTTCTTTTGTTTAATAATATTTTTTTTTTATGTGATGGTAAATGATTGTTGTTACTTGAGGTGTCAACCTAGCTGAGATCTTAAGTGGCATAGTGATACCTAACATGAAAGCTTTTATTTAAAAAAAATGTAATTGGATGTAAGAATTAAAATTATCTCGAAATTATAAAATATAAATAAAGAACAAAATTCTATTATGAAATTAGGTTTTAAAAAAGAAAAGTCTTATTCAAAAATTTATGTATTGATTAAACACAAATCAAGCCAACGGCCAGCGGCAAACTGCTCTAACTTTTTATGGCCATTCATTGGAACAATTCACCTAACCCATTCAATTCAAGCAGTTGAATTACCCATTTTATAATAGTAGTTAAAATTTATTTAATTTAACTCTTTTTCTTAATTTGATTTACTTTATATATATATTATGTAATTTCTTCTTTAGTTGTATTTTTTTTATTTTTTATAAAAACTTCTCTCATGACTTAGGTAAAATAAGAAATTAATAGAATACTATGAAGTTAATTTGTATTTAAAAATTTCTTAATATTACTTTAAAAATCTAAAAAATAATTTTATTTAATTGATTAAATAACGAAATATTCATTCTCATAATTTTAAAATTTAAAAGATAAAATAATAAAATAAAATATATTAATAAAATCGAAAAAGATTTATGTAAAAAAAGAGGACGATGAGAAATAATATTTTATATATAGGTACATGTATAAATAAAGATAGTAATAACAATAAAGTGTTGAGTTAAATATAATAATAAATGAAAACACGTTAATAACATATATATGCCACAAGTCACACTAATTACTCACCATAAACTACCATAACGTTGAAAAATATCAGACTTAAAAACGACTACGGCATAATTAAACTTTTTTTGTCAAATTTTCCCAAGAACAATAGAAAATGTGACGTATAAATTTTTTTAAGATAAAAAAAAAGGAAAACTAACTTCATCATCAAAGGGTGTGATCATTATAAATTATTATTAGCATTTTACTATAATTTATAGAATCAATTCACAACTACCTATATATTGAATCTTACCTAACTTCAATAATAATTATCTTAAGTTTTTACATTTGCATTTGGATATGAGAATGAGGTTGAATTATATGAATTTGAGTTAGGTTAAATTAGAAATATATAATTTTTAAATATAAGTCTAATCACTTTGATCTTCTTAAAACTAAAAATCTAAATTTAGATACTTAATTTATTTATTAATCAAATTATGAATTAATATTTTATTTATTTATTTATAATTAATATTTATTGAAATAAATGAACACTTTATTATATGAGTCTAATTAATCTATTTTGATTTAAATGTAATAACTATATAAAACATAAATTGAAAAAACAAAATACATTTAAATAACTTAACCCACTTTACTTAAAAATTTATGATAATTTGGATTATGAAATTTATAATTTATAAAGAAAGTAAATTTTTTTTGACACTCTAATAGTAAATAAATATTTAACAATCGTTTTTTAAATAAAATATTATATTATAAGAAAATAATAATGTTTTAAGTATCAAAGTGTCAAAGATATTACGCTTGTTCGAGACTTCTTTTTACACTTAAAAATTAGTTTATGATTATTTTTTGTTTAAAAATTAGAACTATCTCATAATCAACAACCTACCGTAATAAATTTAGGAAACCTAACAAAAATTAAATTTACAGAGTTGCCCCTATGGCTTACTATAAATAGGAGCACACATTGGAGATCCCAACACTCTTTATTCTGTCTTTTTATTTTACGTCTTAATTTACTTGTTCCGATATTTCTGTAGGTAAAGTTGTTGTTTTCACATAAAACAGAATTAATTATAATTTTAGTTCCCATTTTTTCATAAAATATTAATTATTATTTTTATATAAATATGATTTTTCTACAATTTTGTCTAATTTTTAATTTTAAAATAATGAATTATATTTTCTAACGAGTTCTCACAACAGCTATTTTTCTTTGTAAAATAATAAGTATAATGTGTATTTCCTATCGCTCTGTACCATATCTAAAATAATAAAAAATTGCGGATAGTTGAACTAAAAGTTAAATAAAGTTACAGATAAAATAAAATGAATTTAAATATCAAAATCACAACTAATTAATATTAAAAACAAAAATGTAAGAAAAAAAAGCTAAAAATACAAAATTTTATAAGATCACCATAATTACAATTAAGAAAATGAATACTCTAAAGATAGTGAGAGAACACATCCATCACAAGCCTTTGAAATAAAAGTAGAAATATGGGCATTGGGTTAATTACTTTTTAATATGTTAAATTGAATCGAATTTAGTGGATCAGTTAATTAACTTATTAAATTGAATCGGATTTAGTGGATAGTAAATCAATTCACTAACTTTTTGAATTTATTTTTCTGTATTGGTTAGATTTACCTAATCTGTAGGGTCACAAGCGAGATAAATTAGTCTGATAGTTTTTTTTTTTTTACACTTTAAAGAGAATATCATGTTTTTTTAATCAAAATTGGTGATGATGAATGTTTTACGTAGAATTTTAGCTTTTTTATACATAATTTGATTCATTGAAATATTATTGATATTTACTTTATTTTGTTAGACATTAAACCTTATTTGATTAAAATATTTAAATTTGATTCAATTTTATATCTCTTTCTTGCATTTTTATTGTTCAAAAAGTGATATCAATTACCACAATCAAATAAATAGATTTAAAACAAAAAAAATAAAAATAAAAACAGGTCAACCCACCAACTCACCCTATGACAGGACGAATTGACAAACCCGTGATAGTTCAGGAAAAACAAACGAGTTCGCCCCTTCTACATGTAGACGTGTTAACTTTGTATGACATTATATATTTATGGATGATCCAATAGCTAGTTATCTAATGAAATATTAAAAAATATATTTTAAGTTTACCTCAACCTTATAGACTTATAATATATTTTTTTATAAAATTAATATTTTAAAAAAATATTTATATATATTTTTTAAAAACATAACAAAGTAAATTTTCATTTATATAATTCTAATTCTATCAAAATCTTTAATTTCATAAAGTATTAAACTAGACTTTAAACTTTGGATATCCTGTATACTATCCTTCTATTAAATATGTATTAATATTGTTGTGGGTCAAAGTTTAGATAACTTTTTAAAATGAAAGATATCTTTATAATGTTTAAAGTTTGTATCTTATGAACTGATTTTCCTTTATTCTTAATTAAAATTTTGGATAATTTTATTGAATGTCTCTTTTAAATAATTAATAGAGCATATAATCGAAGTAGGATATGAGACCAGGTAGAAAAATATATTAGGAGTTGATAATTGTAAGTTAGGAGATCGAAGGAGAATATTTGTTTTAAATTTAACAAAGAAGTGATAAACGAAGAATAGAAATATACAGTTTTTACACAACCACTTGATAGTTTTTTATAATTATAAAAGTTTATTCTTTCTGATAATCGCATTATTTTAAAAATTACCCAATTTGCATCGCTTGTTAGCTTAAAATGTGATCACTTCTTTAATTTGTTAACCAAAAGAATCATCAGAGCAAACAAAAATGTCATTAAGGAAGTTTTTGCCCAGCTTTTTTGGGCTTATCTTATTTCCAAAGAGCTAAGCCGACCAATCTTTGGGCTATTGCATTCTGTAATCCCATATATATATATATATATATATATATATATATATATATATATATATATATATATATATATATACTTAACACTAAAAAAAAAAAATTTTTTTTTTTTTTTCTTTTTTTTTTTTTTTTAAAAAGTTTTTAATAAAAATTTTTTATTTTAAAAAAAAAAATTTTTTTTTTTTTTTTATCTTAAAAAAAAAAATTAAACAATTTTTTTATTATTTCATTTAAAGA